>Ga0066601_10000734_pt1 | contig 12485 bp, 12 predicted proteins | sample Medcelwee11metaG_FD_59487 | JGI IMG/M metagenome (GOLD analysis project Ga0066601, IMG submission 59487) | Freshwater pond sediment microbial communities from the University of Edinburgh, under environmental carbon perturbations - Medium... | ecosystem: Environmental > Aquatic > Freshwater >... | reverse complement strand
AAGTCGTAACAAGGCATCCGTAGCGGAAGCTGTGGATGGATCACCTCCTTTCTAGGGAGTTACGGTGAACTCTGTTGTCTTCGGACAGCAGACTAATCTATACGGTCGTTTGCCTTGAGCTTAGGCTCAAAGTAAAACTTTGTTTACCTAAGGGTAAGCAATGGCTCAGAACAAATAAACATAGGGCTAATCGCAATAAGCGGCGATTAACCCCGTTAAATCCTGCTCGCAGGAATTTGCTTTGCAAATTATTTAACAGGGTAAATTTTGTCGTCTTACTGTAGACTGAAAGCACTCGAAAGGGTGTTTTTTGTGTTAAAATAATATTACTTGACAAACTGTATTTTCTAATAGATACTTCACTATTAAGAAGTTCTTTAAAATAACCCAAAAATCCCAAACGAAAGGAGGTGATGAGTGTCATGACTGCAAAAAAAGGGTCGATCGTAATTCCGACAAAATCTCAGCGTGAAAAATTACTGGGCAGGATTTCGGTGGACGGTCTCGGAAGCGGACTGAAGTGTTGTTATACCTCGTGCTCAAGGTGTTGATCACGACATCAACCAACGAGGGGGAGGAGAAATTTTTCCTCCCCCTTTAACTTATAAAAAAATAGCGGAGGAGGTGACTACCATGAAAAGGCTTTCAAAATGGTGCAAAATTTTCAGGTTTGAGGAAATAACAGCTTTTTTTCATTCGCTTTCATTTGAAGTTATTTATGTTCCAAATGATGAGGGCGATATCTTTTTGAGTGCAATTGATTCATTGGTAAAAGACAGTGACATTTCTAAGTTTTTGAAAAATGAAACACTTTCTGCTCTTGTTAATGGAAAAATGGTTGTCGATTATGAGTACAATGAAATGCAAGAGCTTTATACGCTCAGAGAGTCTTTAGTTGATGACACAACTCTTGAAATGATGTATATGATCTTGACTGACGACTGCAATCTTAAGTGCAGTTATTGTTTTGAAGATTCTCCTTCGTGCGACCCTTCTTTTGAAAGCACTTACATGACAAAAGAAGCTGCTGTAACGGCAGTTGAATATTTTGCCAATATCACCAAACTTTATGGGGATAGTGAGAAAAAGAAGATAATACATTTTTATGGAGGGGAACCGCTTCTTAATTTTGCTGCAATGAAGGCTGCTGTTGAGCGGATATCTGAATTGAAAGTCGAAGGAAAACTTCCGCATGATTGTATTCTTGTTATGGTGACCAACGGAACCTTGATAAACGATGATATTGCAACTTTTCTTTCGGAGAACAACATCGCTGTTGGAATATCAATCGATGGTCCTGAGGAGCTGAACAATGCTTACAGGATTTCGAAAAGCAAAAAAATGTCTAATGTCTTTAAGACAACGAGAGATGCCTATGAACTTTTGAAAAAATATGGTATCAACGTTGGACTTTCTGCCACACTAACACCAGAGATTGTGGAAAATTTTGATGAAGTTTTGGAATTTTTCATTAACGATCTCGGTATATCTGATGGCGTAAGCTTTAATATAATGCATTTTAATCCAACTGTTGATGTTGATGATAATTATTTTGAAGCTGCTGCCAAGGCTCTTATAAAGGCATATGCTCGTTTCTCTGAAATCGATGTTCATGAAGAAAGGATGATGAGAAAAGTTTCTGCCTTTATAAAATGCGAGCAAATGCTGGGGGATTGTGGAGTGGTTGGCAATCAGATTGTTGTGGCTCCTGATGGAAAGATTGGTGTTTGTCAGGATTTTGTTAAACCTCGCACATATTTCAAGGGAACCGTCTTTGACAAGGATTTTGATTTAATCAAAGAAGGTTTGTTTGATGGGTGGAAAACAAGATCTCCGCTTTTCATGGATCAGTGCCTTGATTGTGAGGCTGTTGCGATATGTGGCGGAGGATGTCCCGCCAGTGTTGAGTTGAAAACTGGAAGCAGATGGAATATTGACAAAAGGATCTGCCCCCACAGCAAGATGACACTTAGCTGGCTGTTGCTGAATACCTATAAACTTTCAGTAGAATAATAATACCTTGATTATTGTTATTTGTAATGTTAAATTTAGGGTAAATATTTTAAGTATTTACCCTTTTATTTTTATGTATCCAAAGATAAAATTTAAAATTAGTGTAAAAAAAGATATTGAAACTCTGAAAGCATTTACCCAAGATGCTCAGTTTGATGGTGGGGAAAATTTAAGAGGGGCAATTTTTGGAAAATATCCCAAATTGAAAGAATATTTCAAAGAAAACAAGATACAAGATTTGAAGAGTTTGAGTGATTTCATAAAAATAAAATATAAAAAAGAAGAAGATGTTGTAAAGAAAAATTTGGAAATTTACAAAAAAAATTGGAAAGAAATTGAAAAAGATTTTTTCAACCTCGCTAATGAATTGTTTGACTCAAGATATTGGCCTAAAGGAAAATATATTTCTTATCCAACTATTTGGGGAATGTTTTCAAGGTTTTTGGAAGACAAGACATTTCAAGTCCCTTATAAATATGGAAAAAAGAAATATGTAAATGTTGTTATTGCTCATGAAATGTTGCATTTTATTTTTTATGAATATTTTAATAAAAAATATCCGAAATACAGTTCAGATAAATATGATTTTGTCGTTTGGAACACTTCAGAAATTTTCAATGAGATTGTACAAAATTCGCCAAAATGGGTTAAGGTATTTGGACTTAAAACAATGGGATATCCAATGCATAAAGATGCTGTAAAAAGATTGAGTAAAAAATTCTATAAAACTGAGGATATAGATAGCGGTCAACTTATAAGAGAAATTCTCAAAGAAGCTGAGAATATAAAAATGTCTTAATTTTTATAAACTTAAAAAGAATTATATTCAAATCATCTAACTCCTTTAAAATCGGGTCAAAATATTTGCATAATTAAAAAGTAATTTATTAAAATAAGCATTGTTTTAATGGCTCAGTTTTCAGCCTTTAGACATTGCGGAATTTCTCGTGTATTCTAAGTTGGGAATCACCTCCTTTCTAGGGAGAATTGATAGCTACCGAGAAATGCACTCTAGTAGAAGTTACGCCCCTCATAGGGCATAATGGAGAGCATTGGTAGTTATCCGCTGGTCGTAATTTGCTTCGGCAAATAACAGCAACGGCAAAGCCAAGCCAAATAAAAATGGTAGTCGTATGTTTGTACAAGCATATGCATTGATATAGCAATATATCACTCAGAATAGACTCTAAAAGGACTCCGCTAGTGAGGGCTAACGGCCCTAATCTCGCAAGAGATTGGGGAATCGCAATAGGTTGTGATACTTATTTACTTTGCTGAACGCATTTCTGCGAAAACATCTTAAATGGTGTTTTTTGCGTGGGTCAGACTACTCCGTTCCCTGGAAATGGTTCAATTCTAGGGAATGTTTTTCAGCAATTTTAGTCCATTACTCCGCTTGATTATATATTTTATCTGTGCTACAAATTAAGGTCGTAGCTGTTTGAAAACAAAATAGGAAATTACTGTTCAGATATAAATTTCAACCCATAGGAGGTTCTGAGATGAGTATTTGCTGTGTTATAATTAAGGCATCGTTTTACAGCAGATTGCTTTATAATCTGCTCAACAGAATTATGACCAACCAAGCCACACAAAAACAGGGGGATGAAAAAGAACCAGTAGTGGATATGGAAGTTGTTATCAAGGAGAATAATCTTCAGTTGGTGGAGACAGAGTTTTTCCGCCAAAAGAAGACTGTTGCCAAGGTAAAAGACGCCCAAGGCAATCGTCTCATTCTCAAGACTGGCAGAATTGACCCTTTTCAGGCTCAACTGCTCAAGACTGCCAAACAGATGGAAGCCCAGCTCTACTTCAAGGTTCCAGCTATCATCAAGCAGGGCGAGGGCTGGATTCTGCTGGAGGAAGTTCAGGGACAATTTCTCAATGACTTCTACAATAAGAAACCAGACTGGTGCGTGGAGGTCAGTAAGAAAGTTGCCGACAGTTACCAGCTGGTTATTCAAGAAGTCCAGAAAATTCAATCACTTGGCAACTTGCTGGTTGATGGACAGGAGTGGCTTTTCTCCAGACTCAATATGTGGAGCAAGCCGATTGTGGACGCTGGGCTGATTGACTTTTCACTGGTGCAACAACTCAAGCAAGAATTCGAAGAGGTCATCAGTCGAAAAGGCGAAAACTTCTTCAGCTGGGTTCACGGCAACGTCATCGGAGATCACATCCTTGTTTCTGGCGAAGACGTATATCTTATTGACCTCAACGCTGTGCCGAGAGCTGGAAGGGGATACCACGACTTTCTGAGGGCATTGGATTTTATGTTTCTCAAAGCGGAGAACGATGAGCAGATGTTTGTTTTTATTCAGAAATGGATGGAGCAATATTTGTCAGAACTTGATGAGAATGAAGTTAAATTAGTTTTCGCTTTCAGAAACATCGGTATCCTTGGCTGGGACATCCTGCATCACAACGTGGAATACACGAAAGGGAACATTGAGGCGAAGAAGCGACTGGCTTTGAGATTTATCAAACGAGAATACGAATAGGAGGTGGGAGATGGCAGACGAACAGAAGAAGGAAAAACGGATTTGCGTGATGTGCAAGAAGGAAGAAGTTTTCCAGCAGTGGAAAGACAATGGATTCGACAAATGCTTTTCGTGTGCGATGGCTTTCAGAGACCAGATGCACGAAAAATTTGTCGCCTGCCTTTCCTCTGAACAACTCGCCCTGTTCGAGGCTTACAGCAAGGCAAGGGAAGACTTCACTTCGATGGTCATTCTCGACTGAAGTGCAACAGCGATTTGCAACAATGGAGCCCCTGGGACTTTCCCCAAGGGCTCTTTATTTTGGCTAAAATTGGCTATATCCTCCGTTCTCCGCTGAAGCGGATAAATTCACTTGCTTTATCTTGTCACGAAGCTAATGTGTGAGTGCTATGGAAACACAAACTCAAATGCGAACCATCCAGAATATGAGCGAAGAATACCTGACGTGACTTCAGGAAAGTTTTTTCTTATACTTGTATTATTTTTTTATAAATGCTAATTTTTTAGTAGGTTCTTGAATAACAAATATCAAGGGAGGTGTGAATATGTATAGTCGGTTAATATTAGGGGACATTATGCGACTTGAAAGGGCGATGGGCCCGTCGCACGAATGTCACAGATGAGGGTCGGTTTTCCTGGCCCACAGCGATGGATGTCCGAACTGCGGAAATTATCGGATTTCGAGTCTTCACAAGACGGAAGAAAAACAGGAAGATTGGGATATGGAAACTTATCCCGTGATTGTGATTAATTTTGACAACCCGGACTCCTTCTCTCACATTGTTAATATTGGTGATTTCAGTCCTTACCCGAGGGCATGAAATGGAAACAATGCGAGACGCGAAAGCGACTAAGGATAAATTCCTTGGCCGCTTTTTTATTGTTGAATTTTGTTGCATAAATATGAATACCTGTTATTATAGTATACTGCTTCAAAGCAGTTTTTGAACCTTAAAAAAAGAATGAATTTACATATAAGTTAGTAATTAAATTTATCGAAAGGAGGATTATTGGCAAGGGGTGAAGGTTTTCCATTGGCGTAGTAAAAACTAATAGGAGGAAGCTGTGAAAAAAGGATTCGCACTCAACGAGGAAAACATCAACCTTCTGGCCATGCAGTTATTCGATGTGGGTGCGGTGTTGTGCACTGACTACTACAAGCTCAAGCTGCACGAAAAGCATCCCGATGCTCCGCTCTCACCGTTCTTCATGAACTTGCGCACTTCCGACAATCCCAAATCCGGTCCGCTGACGCCGGCCATCGTCCAGAAGATCAGTGAGATCTTCTATGACTACGCCACTTTCTCCGGTCAGATCGAAGACTTCGACTACATCATCGGCATTCCGAATGCCGCTGACCCCTTTGTAGAGGCTTTCGCCAAACTGATGCCTGATGGCAAGGATCGCATTCTTCATCTTACGAAGATCACCGACGACAGCAGCAGAAAGATCGGACCGCTCACAAAAGAATCTGCCACCAAGGCAGTTCCCGGCAAGAAGGTTCTTCTGTTTGATGACCTCATTACTGGTGCCGATAGCAAATTTGAAGCGATCGAAGCTGTCGAGAATTCCGGCTTCGTGGTCAAAGATGTTCTTGTGCTCATCGACCGCGAACAGGGTGGTGCCGACCAAATCGTCAAAGCTGGTTACATGCTTCACAAGATTTACAAGATTTCCAGTATGCTGTACTACTACAAATTCATGGGGAAAATAACCTCTGAGAAACATGCAGAGATACTTCGGTATCTCATGGCAGCGTAGTAATAAGCTGCCCAAAATTAAAATGGTCACTAGGCTATCTGTGTAATTGCCCCTCTCGTATAAAAGCGATTGGGGCATTTTTTTATTGTCTTTTTTCATATTTTTTCCCCAATCTCCAACGAATCACCTCCTTTCTAGGGAGTTACGGTGAACTCTGTTGTCTTCGGACAGCAGATTAATCTATACGGTCGTTTACCTTGAGCTTAGGCTCAAAGTAAAACTTTGTTTACCAGTTTGGTAAGCAAAAACTCGGATAACACGAAGGACTAGCCACAATAGCTTGTGATTAAGCTGTTTTTTGGTAGTTTCGTCTTGCTGTATGTAAAAACACCTACTTGTGATCTGTACCCCAAAAAGTGGATACGAAATAAAAAACCTACCTAGCAAATTCTAAAAGATGATTTCTGTATTCAACGGGAGTCATCTTTTTCAGATCCCATTGATACCTTTCGTGATTGTAATATTTCACATAATCCTCAATTCGCAAATGTAATTCTTCAAATGTTTTGCAACTCTTGTAATCTACATCATCCCTGAAGTGTCCAAAGAAAGATTCTATCGGAGCATTATCGATACAGTTTCCTTTTCGCGACATTGATTGCACCATGCCAAGTTTAGCAACCTCAGAAATATATTGCGGATTGGTGTAGTGAAATCCCTGATCTGAATGAATGAGAACATCTTTAAGTGGGGCTAAGACATTGTCTTTGAGGTTTCTCAATGTTCTGAGCACGATATCCATTTCTAGGTGTCTGGAAAGCTTCCAGGAAACAATTTCGCCACTGGCAATATCCTTTACCATGGAAAGATATGCAAAGCGATAATTGAACGGGATGTAGGTAATGTCTGTGCAAAATACCTTAAAAGGAATGCGTTGATCAAAATTTCTATTCAATTTGTTTTCGAAAGTTCGATGTTCTAATGATTTTTTCATAATATTTTTGTAAGGATTTCTTCTTCTGATTTTACAATAGAGATGATATTTATTCATGATTCTACTGATCTTTTTGTGATTCATAAGGATTTGTCTTTCCAAAAGCTTCATCTGTACGCCCCTTGAGCCTAGCTTTTTCTTGCCATCCTCGAATATTTTTTTGATTAGCAGGTAATCCTCGTAATCCTTTTCCACTTCGTCTGAATGTTCTTGCCACTTGTAGTATCCACTTTTTGAAATTTTAGCAATTTTGCAAAGTATCCCAATATCAAATTCTAAACTCTTGATTAATTTGTATTTCTGTTTTGGCTTGAGTTTTACTCCCTTCGCTTGGCCCGGAGTTTGGCTAAAAAATCGTTTTCCGCTTTCAGATAGGCATTTTCAGCTTCCAGCCATTTAATCTTTTCTCCGTCGGTAAGATTTTTCGTTTTAAGTCTGCCACCACCCCCACCTTTTCCCCTAGTTTCAAATTTTAGCCCATCTTCTCCTTTTAGTCCGTAAGACCTTCTCCAGCTTCTAAGGCACTCTTTTGGTTTTTGCTTTCCAGTAATATTCAGATCAAAACCTGCTTGTCTGAATATTTCATTGCAAGTTAAACCCTGTTCATTGTAAAGTTTTACGGCTTTAATTTTGAAGTCCTTGTTGTAAACGATTGTTTTTCCTATGCGTACAACATTCTCATTTTTTAATAACTCATAGATCTGTTCCTTTGTAAAAATTCTTTTACGCATTTGGTTTGTTTGTTAATTAATTACATTTTACACCAAAACAAAAAGCGGACATACGCGTTTTTTAGCGTGTCCACTTTTTGGGGTACAGATCATTGCTGATAGTGTTTTTTGCGTTTTTTGTTCCAATTTTTGGAATCTATTTTATAGAATTAAATGTCTGTTTTCTTCGATTGAAAAATGCTATCATATTGTTATAAGAAAATATAAAATATATAAACATGTATTTTTCAGAAATTTTTATAAAAAGAATCTATGGTATTGGTTTTTTGCTTGTAATTATTTTACTATTGCTTGACCTCTTGGCTTATCTTTATTATCCCAAGACCGTTTTTGGAGATATATTTCTGGCAACTAGAGAGCAGACGCCTCTGACTTGGATAAGTTCGCTTTCTATGTTATTTATTGCACTTTCTTCTTTTAGTGTTTATCTTCAGAAAAAGCAGAAAGTATGGTATTTTCTGGCAATCATCTTTTTCTTTTTCAGCATGGATGATGCCACGTATTTTCATGAGCGTGTCAGTGGTTTCTTTGTCGACAACACTTCTTTATTTAGTTTTTTTCCTTCATATGCTTGGACGATAATATATCTGCCTATGCTGGTTTTTGCCCTAGGTGCTTTTGTTTGGCTTACCTGGAAAGATGCCTTAAAAAACAATAAAAAGACCATCATATCAGCCTTGGTCGTGCTTGGTTTTGCTATTTTACTTGATTTTTTAGATGGTTTTGTGGGAAAAAATTCGGGGATAACATTTTGTTATGAACAATATTGCAACAAAGTCGCTTTGCATCTTATGAGATTGACAGAAGAGGTTTCTGAGGTTGTGGCTCTTGGAATTTTGGGGTATACTAATATTAAAGAACACTGTATTATTGATAAAAAATAAATTTTCTAATTTTTGGCTTGTTGTTATAATATAGCTAGGTTTCAATAATTAATATAAATAAAAAATATGGCTTTTAAGAAATTCAAAACAGAGAGAATGCTGTTAGCATCGGTGGCTGTTCTTTTTTTGTTTTTGTTTGCCAGCGCTTTTACCAAGGAAATCGTTGGAACAAATATTACTTCGGCTGAAGAAGGTAGCGTGTCAATTTCCAATGATTCCGGTGATAATGAGGAATCCCAAGATAATGAGGTGTCTGACAATCATGAGAATTTTCAAGATAATGAGGATTCACAAAACGAAGAGTCTCAAGAAGATGAAAAATTGGAATCTAGCGTTTCTTCTACTCCGTCGGTAAAAAACATCAGAACAACAACGGGATTAAATACATCTGAACTTTCTGAAAAATCATCTGATGAGACTTCACAAAAGTCGATTGAGACTGCAGATGTTTCCGAAGCATCTGAACCATCAGAAGTTTCCCAAGAAATTTCAGAAGAATCCATAAAATATGTTGAGGGATATGGAGAGGTTGTCTCCAAAGAAGGGAATGTAGCATTGGTTAAGAAAGATGAAAAATTATTCTTTCTTATTCCTGTGGAAGTAGAATCAAAAGTTACCTTGAATGAACAGGGAACAGTAACGGACTCACAGAAGAGCTTTCTGAATTGGCTTTTTTCAATATTCAGTTTTTAGGCAATAAATCAGCGAATTGCAATTGAAATTAAGAATTATTCTTAACTAACATTGATTCTTTCTGGGGAGTTAAGATGACTGATATTTGGAGCACGATTCTAATGGCCGTTTATTTTGAGTCTAGCTTATTGTAAGATATTTTACATAAGGATTAGCCACAATATCTTACGATTAAGCCATTTTGTTTCGCGATGGAATGGATATTATTGTTTTGCTGTATGAGTAAAAGCATCTGTAAAAGGGTGTTTTTTTGTTGTGCGAAAAACATTTTAATATAACTGTGATTATGTTAAGATATAATAAAATTATGACTAAAGAAATCGTTAGTTACTTCGGTGAAAAGCCAAAAAATAAAATCGTCTGGAAAGCGATGTATTTGGGATTAGGTAGCTTGTTTATTCCTCCAGCATTGGGAATTTTTTCAATAGTGATTCGTTGTATTACCGACCCAATTAGTATGGAGGGTAGAACTGATTACGTTGGAATGTCTATGGGGTTTGGAGGAGTTATATTAGCCCTAATCCTTTCTATTTCAGCCTTAAGAGTAAATGTCCAGGTATATAAAATGGGTGAACGTTCTTGGGTTATGTGGCTAGGATTAATACCAGCAATTGTTATTGGAATTTTTTGGATATTTATGATTGTCGGTGAAATTTTATTTCCGCATTAATTTAAATTAAATGAAAAATTTAAACAGATGTGGTTTTTATTCTTCAGTTTCAATGACAGTTTTGACTTTGATTGCTTTTGGCATTGTCATTTTAATGCCCCCACTTTCTGGACCGTATTGCAAAGCTGTAGGTTGTTATGATGTGATTTTTAATCTTGGCCCTGGCTTTTTTTGGTTGTTATTTTTATTTAAGATTTTTCTAGTTTTTATTTTTGATAAAATTATGGTAAAATATATGTAGTTAGAATATCTCAAGATAATATATGAAATAATATATGAAAGTTTCTCAAATTATGACAAGAAAAGTTGTTACGATAGGTGCTGATGCTTCAATCTTGAGGGTTAGTTCAATTTTAACTAAAAAAAGATTTCATGGGGTTCCGGTTGTAGATGAGAATAAAAAAATTATAGGAATTATTACAGAGACAGATTTTTTTATTAAAGATTCTGCAGGACTGCATTTGCCTTCATATGTTACAATGTTGCAACAATTAGGCATTGAAAAAAAAGTCTCTTTTTTCAGGAGAAAACAATTGGGAAAAATATTGAGTGCAACAGCTGGTGATATAATGACAACCAAGTGTATAACAGTAACACAAGAGACTGATTTGAAAAAAGTAATGAAAATAATCAAAGATTTTAATCTCAGCACTATTCCAGTCGTAGATAATAGCAAAAGAGTTGTTGGAATAGTTACAATTTCGGATATTTTAAAATTGATTTGATTAATTTTTTAAATCTAAACAATTAAATAAATAAAATGAACACAAAAAGAAAAACAAAAAAATCGCGAGATATTGATGCGACAACAAAAAATAGTTACAAATGGCTAAAAAAAACAACTGTTTTGATGCGTAAAAAAGACATAAATACTTGGCATGGGGTTGCTTTGATAGCTTTTATCTCAGGGGCTATTGCTACTGGTTTTTGGTTGGTTTCTACTGATCGCAAGATGGATTCTAATGCTGCTGGCAATAAAAATGTAGCAGTGCAAAAAGGAAAAATTGTTAAGGGGGAGTTGTTGGTAAAATTTAAAGATGATGTTTCGGATTCGGATCAGAATACAGTCTTGAAGGGTAATGGTGCAAAAGTAGCAGAAGAGATTAAAAAAATAAAAGTAAAAAGAATTTCTGTTCCGGAAAAGGCTCAGGATAACGTTAGAGAAGCCTTACTTAAAAGTGGCAAATTTGAGTTTGTGGAAAACAATGGTTTAGCTGAGGGATCTCTAGTGCCAAATGATCCGAATTATGCTCGTCAATGGCATCTTTCCAAGATTGCTGCTCCAGCTGCTTGGGATATTAGCACTGGTTTAGCCTCCGTTCCGGTGGCAATTATAGATTCTGGAGCTGATCCTGCTCATCCGGATTTATCTTCCAGTTTGATTTCCGGGTATAGTTTTTTAACAAATACAACTGATACGCGCGATACTTATGGTCACGGAACAGCAACAGCTGGAACCGCCGCTGCAATTGGAAATAATGCAATTGGAGTTTCTGGACTTGCAATGAAGAGTTCGATAATGCCTTTAGTTGTTTTAGATTCAAGTAACTATGCTTCATATGCAAATATTGCAAGGGCTATTATTTATGCTTCAGATCAGGGAGTTCGTGTTATGAATATTAGTATTGGCGGTACGAGTTCATCCTTAACTATGCAATCGGCTATTGATTATGCTTGGAATAAAAATGCTATAATTTTTGCTGCTGCTGGAAATAATAATAGCAATGTTCCTATTTATCCAGCCGCCCTTAATAAGGTGATTGCTGTTTCTGCTACTGACTCTGCTGACAACAGGTCATCTTTTTCTTCTTATGGTGCCTGGATTGATATTTCAGCTCCTGGAACAAATATATATACAACTTTGAACGGGGGTTCTTATGGGGGATATAATGGTACTTCCTTTGCATCTCCTCTTGCGGCTGGTCTTGCGGCCCTCATTCTCTCCGTTAATTCAGGACTAACAAATGTTCAGGTTGAAAATATTATTAAAACAACAGCTTATGATCTTGGTTCGGCTGGCTTCGATGAATATTTTGGTTACGGAAGAATTAATGCTCAAAAAGCCTTGGAGTATGTTAAGAATGGTCAGGTAATTGTCCCACCTGCTGATACTTCTGCACCCGTAGTTTCTTTTTCATATCCAGCTGCAAATGCAACAATTTCAGGAACGATCGCGATTTCTATTTCTGCTCAAGATAATGTGAATGTGTCAAAAATTGAATTTTACAAAAATAACGAACTGGTGGGATCCTCTAATAGTGGAAATTATTCTTATAGTTGGAATACAAAAAATGATAG
>Ga0066601_10000727_pt1 | contig 12533 bp, 10 predicted proteins | sample Medcelwee11metaG_FD_59487 | JGI IMG/M metagenome (GOLD analysis project Ga0066601, IMG submission 59487) | Freshwater pond sediment microbial communities from the University of Edinburgh, under environmental carbon perturbations - Medium... | ecosystem: Environmental > Aquatic > Freshwater >... | reverse complement strand
CGGGCTACCGCCGTAGGGCGTTTTTCCGAAGGAAAAATGACCGTCCGCACCTGGGGAGGGAGGGAGTGATGCGTTGAAGCAACGACAGAATATACTGAAGTTCAAAGGGTATTGAGACGCTATTTGGACAAATATTGACGAGGATCACCACGAACTTGCAAACGAGCCGATGATGCTTAATAAACGACCATCCGAGCCCCCATCCTGACAGCAACTATTTTATACAAGAAGCCAAATCAAATATTCCATGGATGAAATCCCTCTCCCTCCGCTGCCAGAGAATGACGCCCTAGAAGAGGATTATGTGAAGCTCCGTAACTGGTACAAAGAAGCGATCGACAGGAAGGACCGCATCATCGAGGAGCTCAGGAAAGAGAACCTCCTCCTGGTCAGGTCATCCCTCAAGACGTCAGAGCGCCTCGCCGAGATGCAGGGGCTAAGGGACACATCATTATCAAAGGATTTGGAAAAGGTCAGGATACAAAAGGAGATTCCCTCTCATCAAGATACCCGCAAGGATGCGCCGGTGGATTCAGTGCGGCAGCCGAAAGATTTATAATCATTTTTTTTCCCATTGGCCTCCGATGGCAAAGCATTGTATCATCTGCGGAGAAGCAGCCTGTTTCTGCGTCAAAGACACCTCAAGCTACTATTGCGAAGAGTGCGCGAAAGAGAGCTTCGGAGACATTGACCTCCTCACCCCCCTATGAGATGATCCCGCCATGCAGTGTATTCTTCACTGCATCCGTCACCCATTGGGACCATCAATAGAGGTAAAAAGAGCAAACATGAAGTGCCAATAAAAAATCGCGGGTCCTGACCAGAGCCTGCCTTTTTTTTTTAAAGAAACCGGCCGTCATAGTACAATCCTGCTCTGGATCTTTCACATCCTATCCAATTGATCAGTGTCCCACATCCTTCATTTGCACTATACTAAATTGGCCAAAATAACTCACAGGGAGACCTTTTGAAGAATACGTTGGATGAAAGATTTATAATTGGCACCCCATTCTGCATCCCTCATGATGATAGATCCTGTCATGATGGAGATCGAATCCCGATATTTTTCATATGTCGTTTTAGAGACTGGACCATGCATCAGGTTCATCGCAGGAGGCTCACCGAAGGTAGGCAAGGACAAGATGATACAGGGGATTAATTCATTCGTCAACCGGAGCATGCATGACCTCTCTGGCCTGACGACTCCCTTGGTAGGTAAAAGAGAATACCCAATTACCCTTGAAGGCATAACTGATGCGAGAGATGACGCGCTCCAAAAAGCCCTTCATGCCTATGGCCTCCCTAAAGACATCCCCATAATAGAAGAAGCTCCCCATCCATCCATGATACAGCCTGATTGTATCTATAGATTCAATGTGGTTTATGCGAATATCCTTCTCTGCCTCGGCGATGGTCTCACCAGGCAATGACCGAAACCTTGCATCAGGCCGCAATCCCATAAAAGATATTGTGTTTCGTCCTCATGATTGAAAGGGTGATGTTCCCGTGTGTTTTTGATGTGGTGACCGTTATGCATCGTCCTTTCGCGACAGCGATCATCTCCCCCCTCATCCTGCCAGAAGCGACGATCTCAGCCCTCACCTTCTCTCCCTTACGGAAGGGCTTTTCAAGCTCGCCTGTCTTGACGATATGGAAATCCTCCTCTGACAATATAAGTTTTTTACCGGTCTTTTTCTCAAGCTCTCCTAGGAATTGGTAGAACCTCTCGAAATCCCATGCTTTCCCGGGGTTCCTCCCCTGCTTATAGGTGAGGAAATTCTGGATCCCGACAGGGACATCCCCTCCCAGCCCCTGTGCGAAAAGGACGATCTTCTCCATCTCACCCTCATTCATCCCCGGGATGAGCACGGGCGCTATGAGGAGGCATCCCGGCTTTTTTGCCAGATGACGAATGATGAGAAGGACGTGATCCAGGGGATACTTCCCTCCAGCGATCCTGTCAGCGAGTCCCTGTTCCAGGGCATTGAGGGAGACATTGAACCTCGTGAGCCCTGCCAGGAGAAGCAGATTGGCCTTCTTCTCGGTGAGCATAGTGGCGTTGGTGTCCATGGATATCCTCTTGACTCCAGGGATCCGTGCCACCTCAGTGACGAGGTCAACGAGGGGGGAATAGAGGAGAGGTTCCCCCTGCACCCCTATATGCACCTCGAGATCATCATTCCTTTTTTCCTTCGCGAGCTTCGCGAGCTCTTCGACAAGATAATCCTTCTCTACAACGATGTCCGCGAGCCTCCTGTCCTCATCGACAGAGCAGTAGACGCACCGAATATTGCACCCGGTGATCGGCTTAATCTCGATGAGATTCGTCCCCCGATCGACGATGCCGAAAGATCCTGAGCCGTAGAGCGGTATCCCTGAGTTCCGATGCACATAGAGCGCGGGCTTGCCCTTCGGACCCTTGAGCTGGCTGAACCCTTTCAATAGGAGCGTCCCCATCTTATGCCATGCCCCCTTTTCGCTCACATCCCGGAAGATGATGCACCCCTCCTTAATAGTGAATGGACCGATCCGATGGAGATCCTCCCCTTTGATCGTGAATTGGAAGATACGGTAGAAGATAGCTCTCGCTCCGCCTGCTTCATCCTCTTCGAACACAAGATCATCATACGCTATCTTCGTCTCCATGAAGTCAGTAAGGTATGTGGCCATTTAAAACTCTTGTGGTTACCGACCGACGGAAGAGCATTTTTCTTACTCATGGATAGTCCTTCAGGTGAGGGTTTTTTTCGTTTTTTGTGATGTCATAGGGACAAGACACACTCAATATTTCCCCAGCATTGTTAAAAAGAGGGTGTCGTCCGGCATCGGTGATGAATCATTGATAATCCATGTTTTTCATCTCGTGAAGGGATTTTGTAGTCCATGGCAGGTGATGACGCGAGGTCGCTCATGGAATAGAGTTCTTACAAACTTTTGTTTATCGTATAGATGTTGAACCATAAGAAAGAATATAAAGAAGATGGGACTAAACGACTTCACTTGATTGTTATTGAGAGATAGGTAATGTGATTCAATACGATTAAGTAACAACAATTAGGGGAAATTTACGCACAGATCGGGGTGACTTTGTCATGGGGGATGGACATTTCCAAAGACGGATTTCTTTATGTCCCTCTGTGAGGACTGGACACCTCATGCATGGAATCACGCTCACCGGAAAACTGAGGGATTTGCTGAAAGACTGCAAATTAGGACTTCCAAGATCGGGAGGCCTATGCAATTTCTTTCAGTTTATGGCCTATGACGTTTTCAATGCGGGAGGACCCGTACCGGAACAAGCCGCAGCTTGACCGGAAAATAAAGAATGGAGGAAAGGAAAATGAAAAAGCTATTTGCAGTTTTGGTAATAGCCCTTATGGCTATCCCAATGGCTTTGGCTCACAGCGTCGGTACCGGGATCGGTGTTGACATCGTGACCGAAGATTTCGAGCCGCTGGTTTGGCTTTGCGACAATAGGGTCGTCTACGACGACAACGTCCAGTGGGGCAGAGTCAGCACTGGTGGTCATGAGCTCGTAGAGAGGAACAACAACTACGCCTTCGAGGGCGAGCAGATCGAATGGAAGATCCTGGTCATGGACAAGAACGGAATCGAGAAGCTTTCCGATGTCTACGGGACCATCGGCGACGTCCAGGGCGCTGGCAATGACATCGAAGTCAACTGCCAGAGGACCAACTACAAGGGAACCGGAAGGGACACCTTCGGGATGGACCACTCTCAGTACTTCGGGATCGACCCTGCGTGCAACGCAAGGATCCTGGAAGAGAAACTCAGGGAATTCGACGCTGACACCATGGATTACTATGTGTGCACCCTGACTGTCGAGACCCCTGCCTCTATGTATGGAGAATACTGGATCACCGTGGAAGCGATCGACCTTGACGGACTGCTCGGAACCATGGACGAGAACGAATACTGGTTCTTCAACCCGATCATCGCTCTCGATGTTGACGGCGAACTCGTCTTCGAGGACGTGAGACCGGGTACCGCTTCGTATTCCGACACCCTTCTCGTCGGCAACGATGCTGATGACGGATCAGGAGTCATGCTCGACATGTTCATCGCGGGAACTGACTTCTATGACTCAGCTTCCAGCGGCGCCATGTGCCCTACCACCAACCAGCTTGCGCTCGATGCGTTCAGCTACTATGCGGTGAACGGCGCTTATTCGACCAATGACGACCAGGAAGACGACACCAATGCGTATGACCCTCAGACCGCGCGTGATAAGGACCAGGAAGGATACATGAACATCCAGTACGGAGACCACTTCGACAGGACCATGTACAATGAGGCCGAAATCATGCAGGCGAACCCGATCAACGGCGGAGCCTGGGGATACGCTGCGAACCTCCTTGCGCCAGGATCAGAGATGGCTGTGACCTTCAAGCTCATGCTGCCTGAACCATGCAATGGAGACTTCGACACCGGAGCGATTTACTTCTTCGGTGAAGCTGTCTAAGAAGGCCGCAAGGCCTTTTTTTTATATTTTTTTTTAATTATCTTCAAGGGGGGAAGGAATACTGAACAATGTGCCATCAAGTTCATGAGTTCACGATTTCAGGATTTACGATAGGATTTCAAACAAAATACGGGGGTTATTAGGATGAGGATTGGAATAGTGATGATAATGCTTGTGCTTGCAGCTGAGGCCGCTTTCGCGACCAGCATCGGCACAGGGATCGGGGTTGATATCCAGACAGAGGATTTCGTCCCTCAGATATGGCTGTGCGATTCAAGATCCATGGTCGATGATAACATACAATATTGGAGGACCACTCCCCGCTGCGATAAAGCGGTCAATGGGAACCAGCAATGTGGGATAAACAGCCTTGGGGAGCGCATCAATAATTACGCTTTCGAAGGCGAACAGATCGTCTGGGAAGTCCTTGTCATGGACAAGAACGGAGTGAATAAGATGAAGGATGTCTTCGTCTCGATTGGCCCTGAGAGGGATGCGAGAAAGATGGTCCCTTACCAGTATATCGATCAGGACTGCGTCTATGACTGCAAGGACATATGCGATGACTGCGAATACGACTGCGTCCAGAATTCAACGAGCCATGGCGACCCGTGCACTACCTGCTCAGGTGGGATCTGGCTTGGGGAATGCAAGGATGACTGCCAGGAATCAAAAGGGACTTGCGAAAAGACCTGCGTGAGAAACGGGATGAGGCTCTCTGAGAACGAGATACAGGCCAACTGCGACCGCATCGGCTATATCACCTCAAAAGACCAGATCCCAGAGTCTTGCAACGCGAGGATCCTCGAAGAGGAGCTCCATTATGTCTCTGACAATGTCGCTGCCATGTACAGGTGCACCCTGACTGTCGAGACCCCTATGTCCATGTATGGGGAATACTTCGTCACCCTTGAGGTCGAGGACCTTGACGGGCTCTACAACCATGCTGATGAGGTCGAGTACTGGTTCTTCAACCCGGTGATCGCCCTCCTTGTGGATGGCACCCTGAATTTCGATGAAGTCAGGCCAGGCACCTCCTCATACTCTGATTCCATCCTCGTGGGAAACGACGCTGACGAGGATTCAGGAGTCCTGCTCGACATGTTCATGACAGGCACTGATTTCTACGACAGCCAGTCATCAGGAGCCATGTGCCCGACCACCAACCAGCTCTCCCTTGAGAGCTTCAGGTACTACACAGTGAACGGCGGATACTCGACCAAAGCGGATCCGCGATCAGACGCTGAAGGATATGTAGGGATCAGATACGGAGACCATTTCGACAAGAGCCTCTATGATTATGCGGAGATCCTCCAGGCTGGACAGGATGTCTATAGTTCTGGATACGGCTACCAGGCGAACGTCCTGACACCAGGATCAGAGATGCCTATCACTTTCAGGCTTGACCTCCCGGAACCATGCAATGGCGACTTCGATACCGGAGCCATCTACTTCTGGGGAGAGGCTATCTAAGGGGGAAAGAAGATGAGAAAACTGCTGATAATGACAATAATGGCTGTCCTGCTCATCCAGGTAGCCGCTGCCGCGAGCGAGGATTTCTGGGCCTGCTTCGGCAAAGGAGCGAAGATCAACTACTGCAACCCAAAAGTGGCAGACAGGACCTGCGACAGCGAAGCGGGATGCAAGATGTGCATGTCAAGCTATAATGCGACTTCGAAATGCTATAATCAAGGCAATTGGAACCTTTGCTCGACTATCGTTGGATCTGAATGCCAGACCTTCGGAAACGGGACATTGGTCGATTCGATCGCTCCGGACATCACCCTGGTGTCTCCGAACCCAAATAATAGCTCGATCTTCACCAGCACGAGGATCCCGCTCAAGATCACCCTTGACGAGCGCGGAGACCTCTATTATCTCGACAATATCTATGGAAGAGGAAGATGGGTCAAGATTTGCAGCTCATGCAATGGTATCGAGCAGCTGAGGTCATTCAAAGAAGGAGCCAATGATATAACCTTCCGGGCTACTGATTCATCCGGGAACAAAGGATACCAGAACGTCCGCTTCTTCATCGATTCAAAACAGCCTAAATTCAACAAGGTCGAGCCGAAGAGCGGATTCGCGAGCGGCGAGTTCTATACAGAATTCACTGAAGCGAACCCAAAAAAACTCACCCTGAATTACGGGACCTCTGCAAGGACCGAAAAGAAGAATGTCAATCTCGCGACCTGCATCCCAGGAAGATCCGGAAAGATGGCCTGCGATGTGACTGCTGATGTCTCCATGTTCAACAGCCAGGAGATCCAGTACTGGTTCGAAATCGAGGACATAGCCGCGAACAAGCAGGAATCGAAGAGGACCATTCTCATGGTGGACACTGTCAAGCCGGTGATAAGCGGCTTCAATTATACTATCTTGAACACCAAAGCGACATTCAGCATGAATATCAATGAATTGAACTTCGATGAGGTCACCTATATCGACCATGCGGATTCAAGACCTATGCAGAAAAGGTTCTGTACCAGGCTTAAGGACAGTGTGGTGTGCTCTGGGTACAAGACATTCAGGCCTGGATTCCACAACCTGACCTTTACCGCCTACGATGATGCTGGCAACACCAATATGGTCAAGGCGAAGTTCACCATATACTAGTCATAGGCTGACATTTGGGGCGAAGAGGTGATAGTAGCCTCAGGCCTATGGATATAGAAAAACGAGGAGATAACGATGGGATTGAAACAATTGGCTGTCGCTGTGATGCTGCTGCTTTCGCTTCCGGCCGCATTCGCGACAAGCGTGGGGACAGGGATCGGCATAGACATCACCACTGAGGAATTCGCGCCTCTGGTATGGCTCTGCGATTCAAGGGCGGTCCTTGATGACAACGTCCAATGGGGACGGGTGTGCGGACAGGGCACGTGCCTTGTCGAAAGGAACAATAATTATGCCTTCGAAGGCGAGAAGATCGTCTGGAAAGTGCTCGTCATGGACAAGAACGGCATCGAGAAGCTCACCGATGTCTATGGCACCATGGGCGACATGCAGGGAGAAGGGAACGACATAGAAGTCAATTGCCAGAGGATCAGCGGCCGTGGATCAAGTACAATCGATCCTGATTGCAACGCAAGGATCCTAGAAGAGAAGCTCAAGGTGTTCGACGGGAACATCATGGGCTACTATGAGTGCACCTTCACTGTCGAGACTCCGGCATCCATGTACGGCGAATATTGGATCACCGTCGAAGCGATAGACCTGGGCGGCCTGCTCGGCACCATGGATGAGAACGAATACTGGTTCTTCAACCCGGTGATCAACCTGTATGTCGAAGGCGACCTCGCATTCGATGAGGTCAGGCCAGGGACATCATCCTATTCCGATTCCATCCTCATCGGCAACGATGCTGATATGGGCTCTGGGGTCATGATGGACATGTTCATCTCAGGGACAGACTTCTATGATTCCGCCTCGAGCGGAGCCATGTGCCCGACTACCAACCAGCTCGGACTCGATGCGTTCAGGTATTACGCGGTGAACGGAGCGTACTCCACGGTCAATGACCAAGAGACCGACACCCAGACCTATGACCCGAAGACAGTCAGGGATAAAGACCAGGAAGGTTATGTGAATATCCAGTATGGAGACCACTTCGACAGGACCATGTACAGGGAAGCGGAGATCATGCAGGCAAACCCCATCAACGGCGGAGCCTTTGGATACGCTGCCAACCTCCTTGCTCCTGGAGCGGAGATGGCGCTGACCTTCAAGCTTGACCTGCCTGAACCATGCAATGGCGACTTCGACACCGGAAGCATCTTCTTCTGGGGAGAGGCGGTCTGAACTTTTTTTTCCCTTTTTGGGGGATAATACTCATCGGGAGGGGGATTCAAGCTCCTTTCCCGGCGGGAGGCGGAGGGCTTTGGCCCTCCACTTCTCGTCGCCGCGCAACCACCAGGAGAGGTGAACGTGACGCCCAATGGGCGGATGACGAAACAATTGGCCCTGTCATTCGTGGCAGGGCCGCGGTTGTGCGGAAATGACGGGTACGAAACATTTTCTCTTAGGATGTTCTTGACCAATGCTCTCTAACGATTACCTCAACGAGTGATCTCTCCCATTTATCTCAACAGATTATCTGATCCGATCCACCCATATATTTAGAAGGACATATGATACTCCTGGTCACAGACTTAGAAACATAATCCGCCCTGTAATCCCGGATCTATGGCGAAACCCAACAGAACCCGTAAATTCCGCTATTCCTCTGCCATTAGATTGGGTCCACCTGGACGACGTAACTCTTTTTTTCCTAGTCATCAGCTAACCACTCATCAACTTTCTTCACTCCTATCAGCACCCAGACCTCCACATCCCTATAGCATCTATCAGATCCTTTATGTCGACAGTCCCGTCTTTCCACCCAGAGATATAATCCTGCAATTCAGAGATATCGATCATCCCGTCCGCATCGACATCTGCGTCGGTGCATGGAGATTTTTTTCTCCCGCTGGATTCATCCCATACCTCTTGCCCTGTCAAAGCCCTGTTATAGATGCTCACCTCATCGATGCTCCCCTTGAACCGCGATCCCCACGACGCTTTTCCGATATATGAGTATGGTTCAAGTGAAAGCGGCCCCGAGTATGAACCAGACTTGTCAAGGACACCATCAACAAATATCTCATATCTATCTGTATCATCTGACCATGCTAAAGCGACGTGATGCCAAGTGTCAAAGCTCAATGCCCCATTGCTGTCCATCTCGATATGGTTGTTCCCATTCCCGAGGACATATCTCACTTTTCCTGTGGCCTTATCGATGCCGATCGCGAGATGCCTGTTCTCCGCATTGAACCAGCCATGGCTGTAGACCACACCTATATCTTTCACTGCACTGGTTTCAGGTTTTATCCAGCAGCTGATCGTCACTGCAGAAACAGTATTGAGGGCAGCCGGGTTCCCCATATCTACGAAATCATCCGTCCCATCGAACCTCAACGCTGTCCCTGAGATGCTGTCAGATGTCCAGCTCGCGCCATTGATTACACCGTCGCTGTTTCCAGCCGAATCCCTGACGACTGTACCTGTGCCTTCATCAAAATTCCAGGTAGCGATCGCTTCATGCTCAGCAGGAATTATCGGAATCTCACCCACATCAGCACCTACTTTCCTGATGATGAGGCCGGTATATCCCTGGAGATCGACTGCCTTCACTTCAGGAAGCGAACCAAGATCCTGTGAAAAGGTCCAATGGTCAAGCACTTTATATGCCTTATCCTGTGTCCCGAAAAGTGCGTTCAGGTCTATCCTCCCTTTGCTCGATTTGGACGGGTTGACGATCACATACCCTTTTTCATACTCCCGGTAATAGATTCCATTGCTCACCTTATATCCCGAATCGACAACATCCCCCAGGTGCAGATTTCCTTCAGGCATCATCTCGTCATACTCGCCCCACCAATTGGCTTCCCCATAGGAATCACCTTCTAAGGTATCGGTCCCAAAGAAATCATTGCCGCTATTTCCTAGCAGGAATGAAGCCATACCGAACCATAGCATCTGATAAAACCCATATCTGTTCCCATCCTGATCGATCATATCATCTCCGATGCTCTTGGTCCTCAATATCCCTTGGTAAAGGATACTTATCTCTTCGGTGAGCTGTAATCCATCGATTGAATTCCTCCAATCTGCTTCACCATACCACTGGAATGTGCAGCCATATTTTTCGACACAGCCGGCCCAGGTGGTGCCCCAGGGACCGAATTCGTTTTCGATATGGTCCGGCTTGTCGAGATACAAGTGCGAATCTCTCTCGTACGCCATGAGGGAATTGAATTCTTCGGTCGTGCGAATGGTCCCCGCATTGAACGAGGCGATGTTTCCTGATTCATGGATCAATTTCATGATATTCCCAGCGAACCACCACATATGGTGACCCCAGCCAGTGAGGGTATCAGGGCAGCTGAAATCCGGGGTCGCGATGCAATTGTCATCATAATATTTCGGCCACCTGCCGCTTGACATCATATACGCAGGCATCAATTCATCGAGAAAGATGCCATCCGCGTGATCATAACAGGATTGGTCCATGGTATCCTGCTTGATAGCATCCCAGAGTATCTCATACCATTTTTTCCTGGTCTCGCCGGCATCCTCGCCATATCCCCAATCGACATATAATCCAGGCTTGTCATAGGCGGTAAATTCTTTCAGTATGAGATGAGGATAATTATTTTTAATGGTCTCGACCCTGTCTGCCGTGGTCCGGAAGCATAAGGGGTTTGTATCATCGACGCCCATAGTCGCCGTCCCATGCTTATAGAGGACTATCTTGAGGTCAGGATTCATGGATTTAGCCCTCTGCCAGGTATTAGCATAGCCTCCAGGCAGGTCACCCGAAAGCTTTGATGCGCTCACCCAGAGATCATAATTCACGATCTGTAAAAACTCGCTCTCGCTCACTTGTCTCCCACCAAGGTCCTGATTGAACAGCTTGATGAACCTGCCATCAGTTGCACCGACCACTCCCTCGATGAGAACAAGACCGCATAAAAGAAGAATGAATGCCATGCGCGATAAGATACGCTTCCTTGTATCGCATTCGATAACCATACCCTCTTCTATCATTTTTTTCTATATAATCCTTTCCAATAGAATATTCTCATCTCTGTGAATCGCAGAGTGTTTGATCTTTCTGCCCCGGAGATCAAGGATTTCCGCTCATCACCGCCTGCACCCTAAGATAAGGAGACCAGATGAATTACTTAGAGACAAAATAAGAATTACCCGGAACGAAATAGAACCCAATTAAGCTGCCTTCCTTCTATTGATACTTAAGAAGACCCCAAATTAATTCATTGCCAAAACCAAGTGATACACTGAAAAGACGAGCAAAAATATTAAATATCCGGCCAATCCAGCGAAGTACATGATCATCACCGTCAATGACCTCATGCAGCAGGGTTACCGTTATGAGCTCTCTGCCCCGATGGGAAAGCGCTACCATAAGGAGTTCAAGCCTGAGCTCACCCCTAAAGAGATGCTCGCGATGGGCGTCTTCGGAGGGAAGTACATGACCGATTGCAGAGACGAGTTCCCAAAGGACTGGTTCAAAGAAGCCAGGCTCTGCAGTGAACGGCATGATCCTTCCCTCAATTTTTTCGGTGTCAACGCCTCAAAACCACTCTCCTACTGGAGGATGAAAGGATGGATCTATTTCGAGGACCCTAGAGGCTGGTTCCAATGGTACTGCAGATATTTCTTGGGGAGGCGCTGCCCTGACGACGAGAGGCAGATCAGGCGCTGGAAAGCTATAGCCCGCCATATCGCCCAGATTAAAAAGAATTGCCATCCCTTCGACCTTGGGTGCAGGAGGAGGCAGAGACAGGCCCTTCTCCACTGGGCGATCGATTCCAGGAAGTTCTGAAACATCCCATGATGCTGTTTTTCCAACACTCCCTTTTTCCCCTCTTGATTGGCGATTATTATAGAGGAAAGATATCAAGGCAATTTCTCGATGAGTGCAGAGATTTCTCTCGCATGTTTCTCAATGACCTTTTTATCCCTGAAATGCGAAGCGTATTCTTTCAGGAAGACCACAACTTTTTCAAGAGACTCCTTGTTCGGGTTCTGGAAATCTCCACCGACGTCAGAAAAAGCTTTCTCTATCAGGAACTTGACGCTCATCTTGCTCAAGTCCTCGAATTCCTTTTTCGTGGAGATATCGCCGCATTCCTTCATCTGTTCAAGGACATCGCCATGCGCTTTCATGAAACACTCGATTATCGCGTCCCTTACCATGAGATTGTCTACCTTCTTTGAGATATCCACTCCATAACATGTTTTACGAACCATTGTTTGGATGACCGATGGACCATTTTTATACTTTTCGTTGCCATTGCTAGTTTATTGCTTGAAGATTACACCCGTTATTTGCTCCCTGGCCAAGAAAGTCACCTCCGATTACTCTTTTCTTCATCGTCGCGAAATAGCAGGACCATTAACCAAGCCTTGCCCGTGGTGCGGAACCGGCGTGGGGACGCAAGGAAAACAGAATGTTTTCCTGCACAAGTGAGCTTCGCTCACT
>Ga0066601_10000725_pt1 | contig 12572 bp, 15 predicted proteins | sample Medcelwee11metaG_FD_59487 | JGI IMG/M metagenome (GOLD analysis project Ga0066601, IMG submission 59487) | Freshwater pond sediment microbial communities from the University of Edinburgh, under environmental carbon perturbations - Medium... | ecosystem: Environmental > Aquatic > Freshwater >... | reverse complement strand
CTTATTGTACCTGTATTTCGCGCATCCGGCGGTGAGGATGATGGTATCATGGGGTAGAGCTTTCGCGAATTCAGTATAATAACTTCTGTCATTGTCCCTGCCGTCACAACCAGCCATGACGATGAAGCGCTTTATCTTCCCTTCTTCCACGAGCTTGATAAGGGTCCCGAGCGATGCGGCAAGCGTCCCATGGGCGAACCCTCCCATGATGGTGCCGGTCTCTAACTCCATAGGCGGCCTGCTCTCTTTGGCCTGCCTGATGATCGGAGAGAAATCTTTCTCTCTGCCTGCTTTCCGGTCAGGGAGGTGAGGGATCCCGGAAAATCCGGAAGCGCCGGTAGTGAAGATGCGCCCCTTGTAGGAGGCGCGCGGGGGGATGAGGCAATTCGTGGTGAGAAGTATAGGCCCGTTGAAGGATTCGAATTCAGTCCCCTGCCTCCACCATGAGCCTCCATAGTTCCCTTTGAGATGGCTGAATTTTTTCAGGCGAGGATAGGAATGGGCTGGGAGCATCTCGGAATGCGTATAGATGTCGATCCCTTTCCCTTCGGTCTGGATGAGGAGCTCTTCGAGATCGAGGAGGTCGTGGCCTGAGACAAGGATTCCCGGCCTGTCGCCGGTCCCGATCTGGACTCTTGTCGGTTCCGGAGTCCCGAAGCGACTGGTGTTGGCGCGATCAAGCAGCTCCATCGTCACGAGCCCGATCTCTCCGCACCGCATGACAAGGCTTTGCAATCGGTCAGCTCCGGCATCTTCTGAAAACACAGCGACAAGCCCCTCCTGCATGAAGGATGAGACACGGTCATCTGATTTTCCAAGGACCAGCGCGTGCTCAGCGTAGGCGCTTATCCCTTTGATACCGTAAAGCAGGAGTTCCCGGAGCGACCGTAGGTCGCCTTCGCCTTTGACTCCTGCTTTCCCCGCTCTCACCATGAGGGAATCGTCATCCTCATCCAACCATTTGCCATCCTCAGAAGATAGCGTATTTCGCGAGGAGAGCTTTTTTTTGAGCGCGAGCCCATCCCTGATCGCAGACAGGAAATATCCTTTGTCGAAGTTTGCGTTGGTGATCGTAGAAAAGAGGCTTTTGATGATGAATGCGTCCGCCTCTTTCGATCGTTTTTCTTTAAGCGCGATGTTCTTCTCTGAGATGCCGGCAAGGACAGAGATGAGCAGGTCCTGGAGCTGTGCCACCTCGCCTGACTTCCCGCACATGCCAACTTTCGTGCATCCCTTTCCTTCAAACGTCTCCTCACACTGATCGCAGAACATCATCAACACCTCGAATCATTTTTTTTTCCAATTTCGGTCATCCACTAGTCTGACAAGCGGTATCAAAAGTATACTCCTATATATAGTGGCGGTATCTCCTGGGATACCATGGACACCCAATGCACCATCTATCAGACCATCGATATCATCTCCAAGAGATGGGCTCTCCTCGTCATCCTTGAGCTTCATCGCGGAGGTTCAGGGCCAAAACGTTTCTCAGGTATCAGGAAGTCGATCAAGTGGATCACCCCGCGCGTACTCTCTGCGAGGCTTCTGGAGTTGCAGGATCAAGGCCTGATCAGGAAAGAGTGCCATAAAGGGAAGACTGTCACCACTTATTATAGCCTCACCCAGAAAGGAAAAGACCTCATCCCTCTCCTCCAGTCCATAAAATCATGGGGTCTCCGGTGGAATGCCAAGAATCCCGCGTGCAAGAAATCCTCCTGCGGGGAATGTTCGCTGTGATGGAAAAAGTGTTTTTGCATCGCTATCGCAGCCCAACATTCGCCGAGATATCGGACATTGCTTATTATCCAATCACTGCTTATTATTCAATCACAGCGCTGAGTTCTGCTCTTTCACCGAACCGCTTGTCTTGACAGGGGCCGGAGATGCATATCAACGAAAGCTGAGAACAACAGCATATAATCGCTCGAAAAAAAAGTCAAATCCCCTCAAGCCACTGGCCGCAAGAAGTTACCGGTCGTATACCCTTTCCTTATCTTCCTGTCATCGAAAGGTATTCCAGAAAGGATCTTCCTGTAGATCCTGACGTATTTCCCCGGTCCCTTGGTGTCGATGAGAAAATCCCTGATACCTGCTTCCTTTAGTGAATATGCCTTGCCGAAGAGGCCGATCTCTCTGCAATTGAGGATCGCTTTCATCCCGTTCTCTTCCCGGACACGGAAATGCCTCCCTTCTTCATCGATAAGTTCCGGGCATCTGAGGGGTTCTTTTGTCGTCATGAGGATGAGGTCTCCGTGGATGAGGACGATCATCTTCCTGGATCTGAATCCAGTGATCTCTTCTAGGGATAATTCAGGTGAGATGATAGGGAGATAGCCATAATAGCTGATGTCCGCGTCATTGAAGATATTGAAGGAGTAATCGAGATGGGTCTCCCTCTCTCCTATGAGGCCTAAGACTCCCCGCTCTCCAGCGAGGATCCCCTGGGGATCGAGCTGTCTGATCATCATTTTTATTTTCTCTAGTCCTTCATCATCGATTATCCTCGGGGTCCTCGCGAAGAGCTTCGCCTTGCGGATGAGCTTCCTGACAGCGGAAAAATCCTTATCCATGATATCATAATAGATGATGTCAGCTCCGGCCCGGTCAGCTTCGAGCGCCTGGCTTTTGCTCCTCGCATTCACTATGATGCGGATCGCTCCCTCTGATCCATCTCTTTGCGGGAAGGTATATCGCGATCTGTTGACCGGTCTCTTCTCTTTTGTTATCGGGATCTCTTCCCCCAGATCGACATGGAAGGCCTTTGATGAAGTCAGGTAGACCTCCCCTTCTGCACCCAGATGCAGGGTTTCCCCTTTTTCAATGGCTTTCCCCAGGACATGGCCGACGCGCCCTTTTTCTGACCAGATGGCTAGACCGTCACCCTTCCCTAGGGATCTTTGGGGGATGAGCTTCCCCTCTCTCGTCTTCCCGAGGTAGAGTCCGCGGTTCATGGGAGCCCTGCTGTCAGTCACTTTTTTCTCGAATGCGAACCCTTCGGTGAATTCCCTATTGAAAGCGAGCTTGAGGAGGTCGATATCCTCTTCAGAAAATGAGAAATGTCCCCGGCTATGGGAATCGATCGCCTTGCGATAGATCCGGGCGACTGTCCCGACATAGAGAGGAGAGCGCATCCTCCCTTCCACCTTGAGGCTGCATACTCCGGTCTTTATGATCTCCGGAAGCCTCGGGAGTAGGCAGAGGTCTTTGGTGCTCAAGAGGAACGATCCATTGTAGCGCTTCCTGCAGGGCTGGGCGCAGGTCCCCCGATTCCCGCTCCTTCCGCCGACGATGGAGGAGAAGAGGCATTGGCCGGAATAGGAGAAGCAGAGCGCTCCGTGGATGAAGACCTCAGTCTCGATGGCTTTTGAGAAACGGTTCATATCAGCCAGCGAGGATTCACGGGGAAGGATGATCCTTGAAACCCCCTTAGGGATTGCCAGGGTGTTCGAGGTCCCCGCCTGGGTGGAGAGGTGGATCGCGAGACCTGGCGCGCTTTTCCTGATGTGGGGGATGAGACCGATGTCCTGGATGATGAGAGCGTCAGCTTGTGCAGTCTTTGCCCATGAGGCTGCGTCAAGGAAAGGTCCCAGCTCTTCATTCTTGACTAATGTGTTGAGCGCCACATACACTCTCACGTTTTTTTTATGGCAGAACCTGATGACTGCGGGGAGCTCTTCGTCAGTGATGTTGTCAGCGTTCATCCTGGCGTTGAATGTTTGCATCCCGAGATAGATAGCGTCTGCGCCGTTCGCGACAGCAGCTCTTACACAATCTTTGTTCCCTCCAGGCAGGAGGAGCTCAGGGGTCTTCATAGGATGTGTATCCCTTCAAGGATTTATAATTGTTTGCGCACTATTTATCACTTCGCTGATGAGGGGATCTATAGGATGAGTATACTTTGAAGGGGAGAAGATACTCTTGGGAGGAGAAAATCTTTGGAGACTACTTGTCATTTTCTGAAAAAAGCATGATTAGAACAAAGAGACCGACAGGAGACCCAACATTTTTATAGAGGACACCATAGTGTATCTGTTACTGGCTAGCGAGGTGGAGATCATGGCAGTAAAAAAACAGAAAGCGCAGTGCGGGAACATGCTTTCGAATTCCCATTGCGGGGGAGGATTGTATGGGGTCGGATTCATCGGGGCAGCGACCTATTATATCTACACCGCGACAGGATTCTGGATGGGTGTGTGGGGAGTCGTGAAGGCTATTGTCTGGCCGGCGATAGTGGTATACGGGCTCCTGAAGGGGATGGGCGCTTAAGGGAGCAGAGTATCCCAGTGAATCGCTCACACTTTTTCTTTTATTGTCTCAAAGCAAGTTTTTTATAGTGAAACGACGCAGAATGCTGAATCATGGCGGACAACCTCTCTCTCGCTTATTTCATTGGGATTACGATTCTCTCTTCGCTCTCTTTCGTTTTCGCGATCATCATCTACAGGTCTACTAGGAAGGCGACGAAAGGCTGGCTCTATCTCTCGCTTTTCATCGGCCTCAATGCAGCGCTCACCCTTATCGGCCTCCTGAGGGAGTTTGTCATAGGTTCTGATGCTGTCACAAGGATCGTCCACGGATTTCTCTCACTCGCTGTCGGCGTCATCCTCCTTACAGGGACAGCGATCCTCCTTAGGGATTTCGGGATGAAGGATAGATGGATGCCTGTCTGCTACATCATCTTTTTTTTAGGTCTTTCTGTCTTCGCATTGACGAACCCGCTCACCCTGAGGCTTTTCACGGGTTTCACGCATTACGCTCTCAGCGCGTCTCTCATCCTTGCGTCGGTCTCATTTTTCCTGATCTACCGGGTGAATAAAGAGATCCACTGGGCAGCCCTGGGCGCATCCACGTTGACAGACGGGGTATCTCTCTTCGCTCTCGCATACTTACAGGGGTGCTGCAATCATCTGACGTCAGAGGGATGCAGCCTCGTGTCTGGGATCTCTGAGACACCTTTCCCGCAATACTGCTCTTCAGGGATGGTCGGTTGGTATGTCCCGGTGGTGTGGATGTCAATAATTTCTTTCATTATCGCGGTCATCGCATATTATCTTGTGTACAGGTCATGGAAGAAAGCTGTGTATTCGTGAGTTTGAAAGGCTAATGGTTGTCAATAGAAATCGCCCACAAACGGCCACTGATGGGTGGCATGCTCGAGGCGACTCAGTCGAATACGTTCTCAGAGGTGTGCGAAAAGCACACTTTCTTTGACCCTGATTTTTCAAATCCAACCCTCAGGGATATAATGATTGAAAAATATGATTATTACAGGGCTTAAACGGTTCCATAGCCATTCAGGCATTTCCACCAAAATCGCCTGTGGTGACTTCGAAAAATTCCTATGTTAAATAAATAATCGCCGTTTCATCTTCGTGACTGGTATGGAAAATAATTTTCCATCCATTCATTCCATTCTGATCCACCGGCCATTCTCATTAATTCAATATAATTTCTTTCTCTAATACATTTATCATTAAGAAATTTTGACAAAAATTCAAATCTCATTGCATCATTAAAAATATCTGTCCTTCTACCTAATTTTGAACCCTCACCATCTCTTCTTACCATATCCTCAATTGTATCTAAAAACGTTTCATGTGAATCTGGAGCCACGGAAGGTTCTAATTCTTTAAGTCTATTATATACATCTTGAATTGACTTTTGCTCTGGATTACTATACATTCTTAATCGGAATTAAATAAGATATAAATATTTGATTGTCAGGATCGAATTCACTTCCTCGCTTATAGTTATTATCTACAATGCTCCACCATGTTGCGATCTCGGTTCGGGGCAATGAACAGCGATTTACCGATTACGCTCGGTTGCACCTCGCTTCATCCAAATAAAATTTCCATCTATGTGAGGGTCGCCTCACGAGGGAAATTTTACTTCGGTAAATCGCGATGTAATACTCACTCGAATCTTCATTTGATAGAACGAGCATAAAACCATAAAATATCATTTATCGATTTAATTCATAGACCCTATAAGGTGCTCTCCACACACCAGAAAATATTCCTCTTTTAAGACGAGTTTCTAATGCTGATGAATCACAGTTACTTATTTGATAACCTTCTCTTTCAACAAGTCTGCGATAAAATCTGTCTTTAATGTCCGCTTCCCTACGAGTCATACCAGTTGCTTCAAAACTGATTTTAGGCATATAAGTATCCTTAAATGCTTCTCTTAATGATCTTGTCACAGTAATCGCATTTTCTCCAATTAAGTCTAAGTAATTATCAATAATATTATCTTTTTTGGCAAAAGCTAACTCGCCAGTTTCCGGATCATATTTTGCAATAAGTGTAGTCTTCCCAACATGGACAATTTTTTCAACTACCATAATCTTATTAAAATGGCCATATATTTAAACGTTCCTATTCGTTACTACTTATCAGATACAGTAGATATTAATGCAATCAGTTCTCGGCTCTAAGTAGATACTATGCTTACGCAGAAATGGATACTCTTTTGTGAAAATTTGACTCTTCGGAGGAAGTTTTTCGGAATTTACGTAACCGAAAAAGAGTTTAGCGAATTAATCGGTTCGCTCCTTGCAGTCGCTATCCCATATTCCTCACTTCGTTCGGAACATCGATGAATTCCCGAGTTAAGTGAAAGTGAGAATCAAAAATTCCGCCGCTCGGAGCTACAAGGTGAACAGAGTTCACCTGTACCAGAAGACGTCTTCTGTGTATCCGGGCGGCTGGGGTATTGACACTCCTCGCACTGATTGGCGGAATGTCTTGTTGGGTTACGCCCTAAAGGTAGGGGTACAAAGTGAACGAAGTTCAATTGTACAGGAAATCCGTAGGATTTCCTTGTATCAAACCCAACAAGAATCAGAATGACCCTCTATCCCTTAACCGCTTGCTATCCCACCTTCAGCATGTACCCTTTCTGTATGTATTCCCTGTGGTCCCTGATCTCTTTTTTCAGGGCTTTCGAGACCTCTGAGACCCGGCGCACTTTTCCGTTTTCCAGGAATTTCGGATCGACGTATCTCGGTTTGCTCCTGCAATAGAAGTCAGCATTCTCCTCGACGAAACTGACGCGGAATTTCGGGGTGAGCTTGCTTAGGGCTGCATTTATTTCCAGGTCTTTCATCAGCCTCAGCTTCTGCATCACCTGCTCATCTGTCCCGAAGAGATCATCCATGGTCAGGTAACCGAGGTCATAGGCGCGACGCAGGGCTTTCCCCAGGATATGGTATGTGGCGACCTCAAGGGGACGGGCCCACACCCAGCGGTTCATGAAGATGAAGTCAAGGGTGAATTGAGCGGCGCTCTGGAAATCGTCGAAGATGAATTCACCTTCATGGACGATCAGATGGGAGAGGAAGAGTTGGACATGCTCATCCATCTCCGCTTTCGCGACATACCCGACCATGTCACGGAAGGAGTAATCCAGACGGTCAGCGCAAAGATCAGGGAGTGAACGCTCAAGGAGGGGAAAATTCGCCTCGTCAAACATGGCGGGAAGATCAAGGCCATGGCTCTTCAGGATGGAAGGTATCTCTGAACCAAGGACGATCCTCTCATGGAAGCTCTCGTGGAAGTCATGGTTTTCGTTGGGGAAGGCGAAATCGATGACGTGGGAGAATGCGGTGTGGGCGACATCGTGCAAGAGGCCCGCGACCTGTTCAGAGAGAGGGGCACCGAACTTTTTCAGGAGGAGCATGGTCCCGACGCTATGTTCGTAGCGTGTGATGGGTTTATGCATGATATACTGGGAGGCTCCAGCCTGGTTGATACCTTTCAAACGCTGGACCGCGGAGGTCGCCATCAATTCAGAGAGGAGCGGTTCGTCGACCATTACTTTCCCGTAGACCCTATCGTGTATTTCCATCTAGAACCCTTCCAGCGTGCTCTGCTTCTTGTCATGGCGCTCGAGATATGATGGTGCCTTCAGCTTGATAAAACCCAATCCGTAATCAGCGAGCATGGTCTCCGCTTTCTCTGAGAGGTCAGGACAGGCAAGGATACCTTGTACTTTTTCGAGTCCTTTGGTCTTCTTCACCGCTTCAACATACCTCTTGAGCTGATCGACCGCTTTAGGATCACCTTGCATCCTCTTGCATCCGATGATGGTCAGCACCTTCCCTTCATATCCCAAAACGTGGACGAAACCATATTCGTTTCGTTCCTCCCGGGAGAGGGGTTTGAAGTAGGGGCTGATGAGGCCGGGCTTCTTCATGATCATATCAGCCATGTCGATATCGGTCCCTGAGAGCTGGAGGGACATATTATCCTCAAGGGGATAGGAATCAAAGAAATAGGCTTTGGTGATAGTGATGTCAAGGGATTCATAATTCTCCAGGTTCCTGCATTTCAGGATAAGCGAACTCTCTGCGCGGATTATCTCATAGGCAGTACCGGGCTTCATGATGTTCACTGGGTTGTTTCCTTCCGGTTGGTGGATGATCGCGCAGCCATCTTTTTTTATGATGATGATACGGTCTCCTTCCGGGAGGAAGCTTTCCACCCTGCCTGAATACACGATCGCGCACCTGCAGGAAGCGACGAAGGTCTCTTTCTTCTGCAGGGCGAAATCGAACGCCATCTTCAGTTCATCGAGCGGCTTCATGAGGGAGGAGCGATAAGCGGAAGTATATTAAATTGCGGGTATCCGATGAGATGAAAAAGAGATGCGGCAAAAGTCATTCCAGGACCGGCAACCGATGCTCCTAAAGAGAAAAATTATTGATGGCATTATTCTTCAAGGATTCGGGGGCCCTTATTGACTTTCTATTGAAAAAAAAGGATAGCAACCCCCACACCGATTTGATATATGTTGATGATCCTCTTGTGGAATCACCGTTCAATGGGAGTAGTAATGGGAATCGCCTGTACAATCTCATCAAGTCCTTCGAGCCTGACCAATACCGGTTTTGGGAGCTGTTCAATGTGCCTGACTGCTGTCAAATAGAATTCATTATAATATCTTCCTGCTCCATCTTTCCTATCTTTTTCCAACAATTCTTTTCCTTTGGACCATTCCAATCCTGCACCCCTCACTCCAGTCTTATACGCCGCAATTTTTTCTTTTTGATATCTCTCCATCTCTCTTAACCATTCAGGAAGATACACGTCGAAAACCTTATGCAACGCTGGAGTGGCCGGGATGCCGATCGCAGATTCATCCATCATCCCCCAGATGATCCTGGATGGCTCAAACCTGACAACATATATGTTTTCCTGGAGGCGAGGGTCAGAATATCGCAAGAACTCAAATGCTTTTTCTACTGGTCTCACCGTATCGAAGGGATCGAATTCATTGAGGACAGGCTCTCCAAATTCAACAAATATGTTGGTCGCTTCCTCACCAAGCGGTCCTGAAATTCCTCCCTCTGAAAACCCGCAGATGAACATTCCAGCACTATTTTCGGTCATGTCATCAATAGAATATCCCTCCCTTAATAAATATTTCCACTTAGAGGGAGTAACAATTACCGCTGCCACATCACAAGAGTGGATAAACAGCATTAATGACCCCCCTGGTGAATGGCTACATTTATATTATATGAATCATTCTTCCCAAAAATGGTATTCAAGATGATAGCGAAAGGAGCACATAGGATGAAAGAGTTCTATGACGCTACCCCTGCACTGAACTCCATAGGTAACTCGGCAACATTATACGCAGGGATAAAAGCGGCAGGGGTCCTCGCCGCCTATTATTCCGGAAACCGCGACCTTGATGATATCGCTGATTTTCTGGCTCCTGGGGCTGCCGGATGGTATCTTTGCGACCGGGTAAACGCGATTACTGACCATGATAACATAAAAGACATCTTGCATACCACTATCATCGGAGGGATGTCCGCAGATATCGGGAGGCTGGTTTCGGACTACGACCAGGGGATATCAGCTGTCCATACCCTGCGCCACCAGATGAGCGGCGTCTCCACATTCCTCTCGAATAATGTCCCCTTTTTGCAGTCGGCGGAAGCGCAATCGTTCGCCGGGGGATTCCTCGGGGCTGCCATCTATAAGGTGATCAAGCATTACCGGGAAGGTTAGGCAAAAACCGCATATCTGGAGTATAAAGGGTGGATGTTGTTCGGTGCGATTCAGTCGAACAAGCTCTCCGAATTTTGCTAATCACACACTTTCTTTGACCTTAATTTTTCCACAACAGATCTGAAGGGTGACTAGATTGATACACTGGTGGAAAAGGCAGATTTTAACATAATCTTTATAAATGGATTCGGTTTCCGGTGAATCATGAGGGATGTGGGCAGTAGCTTGCCTGAACCTCGCGAATAGAAAAACAACGGAGGCTGAGACTTATGGGAGTCTACAAATACATGCGGGAACTCTGGAAGGACCCGAGAGCGAATCTGGGCGATATCTGGAAAGAGCGCCTTGTTGAATGGCGAAAAGAGCCGGCTGCGGTCAGGATCGAGCATCCGACAAGGATCGACAGGGCCAGATCCCTTGGCTATCGTGCAAAACAGGGATTTCTTATCGTCCGTACCCGCCTCACCCGAGGGGGAAGGATGCGTGAGCAGATCAGGTCAGGGAGACGTCCGAAGCATAACAGGCGTGTCAAGATCCTCGGCAAGAATTACCAGCAGGTCGCTGAAGAGAGGGTCGCCCGAAAGTACCCGAACTGCGAAGTCCTTAACTCTTATTATGTCGGTATCGACGGACTGAACATCTGGTATGAGATCATCCTGGTCGATCGGGAGCACCCGGTCATCAAGGCTGATAAGCGTATCAGCTGGATCACCAAGGAACATGGACGCGCGATGCGCGGACTGACGAGCGCCGGAAGACAGGCCCGAGGCCTTATGAATAAAGGTAAAGGCGCGGAGAAGGTCAGGCCGTCCCAGCGCGCGCATTCAAGGCTCGCTAAGTGAGCACATTTATTTTTTTTTTTACATCTTTGTGTAGAAAGTCCTGAAAACCTTGGCCTTGACACAGAATATGGGTAACCCATTACTGTTTCCACTTCACTACTATAAGGATTATACCTACAACAAATACTGATAATCCAATGTAACCGCTCATATCACCATTAAGAGCAGGAAATGGTGAATATGCTAATATGACAGTCATCGCTACTGCAATTATACACGCCCATACTCCACTCCTTCTTGATAACAATTCAGATGAATGGTTCATAGAACTTCCGCAGGCTATTGCAATGACTAATCCAAGAACAAATATCATCACACCAAGAATATCAATGTCAATATCCCATAATGTTAAAGTCAAGAAATTAAGCAAGAATACCGCAATTCCTATAGCACATAACCAGATTCCGTTTTTTCTTGTAAGCAAATTCATATTGTAACCTGCCTGCAAGTGTATATGTTACTGGAATATATACATTTGGTATCCAATTATAGACTTGTTTAAAAAAATGTCACTTACTCCACAAAGCCTTCTTCGACGCAAAGTTTATAATCATTCTTCGCTGAAATCCGCTCATGCCCATCATCACTCCTAAAACTGAGGATAAGAAGACACGAAAGCAGGAAGTGGGCGGAAGGATATCGACAGGGATACCGGAATACGACCTCCTGCTCGGCGGAGGATTCTTCCCACGCACCACCAATCTCATCTCCGGTTGCAGCGGTGCCGGGAAGACCCTTTTTTGCCTGACCTGCCTCTACGATGGGGCGAAGCGGTCAGGGAAGAGGGGAGTCTATATCACGCTTGAGGAGGACACCCGCCAGATCATGCAGCACTGCAAGGCTATCGGGATGGACCTGAAGAGCTGCGAAGACAGATTGTCGCTTCTCGATGTCCCTGCGCTGCGCAGGTTCTATTCCAATCGTGAAGAGCTGGTCGATGACAGCAGCCTCCTTGATGTGGATAACATGATAGGGCTCATCAGGAAGAATTGCCGCAACACTGATCTGGTGGTGATCGACAGCATCGTGCCCTTATCACTCCGATGCCAGGGGGAGAACGAGTTCCGGGCGGCTTTTTTCAGGCTCAACCAGGAGCTGAAATCCCTGGGTGCGACTTCGATCATCACGACCGAGATCTCCAGCCATTCAAACGAGAGCAGGGTGGAGGATTTCCTCGCTGATTCAGTCACCACCCTCATGCTGGGCGGACCGGACGGGAGCGGTTCGATCCTGGACAGACGCTTCTCCGAGCGCTTCATGCGGGTACATAAGCACAGGGGCTCAGACCATGTCAAGTCTTTTGTCGAATACCGGATCACATCAGGGGGGATCAAGGTTTTTTCCGCGTTCAGGGGACCATGACAAGAAAAGAAAAGCTTTTGGGACTTCTTGAAGACCACGCGGGTCCGGTCGCTGGGTTCCTTTTGGAACGGCAACTTGAATGGATGGGCATCGATCTGGAACGCGCGACTGAATCGGAAAGGAGGGACGCTGTCCGGGCCCTTGCCGAGGGATTGTTCTTCCCGCTTGTCACGGGGAAGGAAGCGCTTGCTGTTCAACAGTCCATCAGCGAGATCCTGCGTTAACTATTTAAGGTAGATTGTAGTCTCTTTGTGTATTGCCGCTATCGCATAACCTGGTATTGCGCTCGCCTCGAAAGCGAGTTTCCTCTGGATCTCCCGGTTCAAATCCGGGTGGCGGCGTT
>Ga0066601_10000724_pt1 | contig 12573 bp, 16 predicted proteins | sample Medcelwee11metaG_FD_59487 | JGI IMG/M metagenome (GOLD analysis project Ga0066601, IMG submission 59487) | Freshwater pond sediment microbial communities from the University of Edinburgh, under environmental carbon perturbations - Medium... | ecosystem: Environmental > Aquatic > Freshwater >... | reverse complement strand
AATCCCCTCAGGTCCGTAGCGAAGTGAAGGAAATGAGGGCTCACGGACAGCAGTCGGTGTTCAGTCCGGGTCTGCCCTCAGGTCCGTTTTTTCTTTTATCCCCCATAAGTTTTATAAACGGACGGGGAACTTCACCCCTCATACCGGTAGCCTGCTCTGTTCATCTGGTATCCCAGGAAACACCCAGGCATCCAACACGCTAAAACCGTCTGAGTTTTGGCGCGGGAGAAAAACAAAATGGCAAAAGAATCAGTGGATGTTCTCATAGAAGGAGGGAAAGCGACAGCAGCTCCTCCTTTAGGACCAGCTCTCGGACCGCTTGGTGTCAATATAGGGCAAGTCGTTGCCTCCATCAACCAGAAGACAGCAGATTTCAAGGGCATGCAGGTCCCGGTCAAGGTCACGGTCGACAGGGACACGAAAGAATTCTCTATCACTGTGGGAACGCCGCCGGCATCATCCCTCATCAAGAAGGAAGCAGGGGTGCAGAAAGGATCAGGCAACCCGGTCGCTGAGAAAGTGGCTGACCTCAAGATCGAGCAGATCATTAAGATCGCAAAGATGAAACAGGATTCCCTCCTCGGAGCGAACATGAAATCCAAGGTGAAGGAGATCATGGGAACCTGCAATTCCATGGGTATCCTTGTGGAAGGCAAGCAGGCTTCAGAGACCATCAAGGATGTGAACTCCGGTATCTTCGACGAAAAGATCAAGTCGGGCAAGACTGAGCTCACCGCTGAAGAGAAGAAGAAGCTCGAAGAGGAGAAGAAACGTCTCGCCGAGGAGATCAAGGAGAAGTACACAGAATACTCAGCAAAGGCGAAGGACATCATCAACCAGCTCTCAGGAAAGCCTGCTTCTCAGATCAAGAAGAAGCTTGCTGAAGACGGCATCCCGGAAAGCATCATCAAAGAGCTTGTCAAGGATGACGACGCGGCGGCCAAGAAGTAGGGCTTATTTTTTTATTTCTTTTTTTTCAGTGTTCCTGATATCTTTTGACCGCGCGAATGGGATGCCCAGATCCTCAAGCATTCCGACGATCCTCGATTTCTCTGTCCCAAGCCCTTTCCAATCCAGGATGACCACCTTCGCTTTGTCCGATGTCTTTTCCATCGCCTCTAAAAGCATCTTTTCATCGAGGTCAGCCAGGTTATGCTTGGCACAGATGTGGCCGATAGCGTAATCGGTCTCTAATAGGACTTTGTTCGCTTCGTGATTGTAATGGCCTCCTCCGAGCATGACCGCGGAAGGGTAGTCCGGAATCCCAGAAAGGAGGCGGAGGATCGCTTTTGCGATGACCGCGCCAGCCTCCGGATCCGACCATTGCGAAATACCGCTCCCGATCTCGATGAACATGCAGGGTGTCGCGAGGGATGGTCCATGGTGCGTCTGTTCCACAGTCACCTCAAACCCCTGAGAGAGCGAAGCAAGTGCCAATAACCCCTCTTTCATGAGGGACGCCGGAGCGACGCAGAGGGTACGCGCCTTTCCCCCCATGTCCGCATTTCCCCAGTTGCCAGGAGCATGGACAGACAGGGACAGCACGCCCTGGGAGGACTGATGCTTGGTCGCGAAGATGAATACATCTGCCTTGATGACTGTATCAAGATGCTCCGCATGTATCGATTCATCCTTGAGTGTATATAGTCTGGCTCCAGAGAACGCATATACCTGTGACCCTTCGAATGAATCCCCTGTCTCTTTGAATCCCTGGTCGATTAGGCACTTTTTTATGTTCACACCTGCCGGGTCGACTAATGAGACGATGATCGCGATAATTTTTTGCATCCTGTGCAAATAACATAAAGGGATTATTAACTCTTATGGCAAATTGGAACCCTTGCAGACGATGGTGAGAGAAAGGACTTATTGATTTTACAATGAAAAGAAGAATCATTAAGATGTCTGTCGATGGTTCCGCATCACTCCCTCCCTCCCCAGGCGTGGACGGTCATTTTTCCTTCGTAAAAATGCCCTACGGCGGTAGCCCGCAGGGCGCTTCCCCACCGCCGACCCGCGCCACGGGAGGGAGTGATGCTCATGTGATGTGTTTTCGCAGAATAATTGAGGAAACTTCGAACACGCCTTCCGACTCCCATCCAATATGCTCCAAATTTTTCCAGAAATATTGTCCGTCCATTAAGATCAAGAAAAGGAAATCTGCCCTTGGCAGGAAAAAATTGTCTTTTTTGTATTTAGGATGGAACCGAGCCTTCCGTTACATTAATAAACTTTCAATCAGGCCAGTGGACCATGGATTACGACCTTGAACTTGAGAGGGCAAGAGCTGCCATCAGGAAGAACAAGGCTAAAACCGTGCTGGTCCAGCTTCCTGAAGGATTAAAACCGCTGGGGGCGAAAATTGTCATGAATCTCGAAAAGGGGACGGGTGCAGAGGTCCATCTCTGGGCTGGGTCATGCTTCGGGGCCTGTGATATCCCAAAGGTCAAAGGTTACGATCTTCTTATCCAATGGGGCCATAACGAGATGAGACCATGATACTGCCGCTCCTCATAACCTATCTTGGTCTCGCGTGCGGGGTCGCCATAGGCATGATCGCAAGGGAAGAACTGTCCGACGGAGAACGATACTTCAAGATCCTCCAGGGAGCGATCGCTGGCGGGATCGCATTTTTCATCACATACTTCTTCATACAAAACGCGCTTTTAGGAGCAGCCGCTGGAATGATCCTCGGAGGGGCGGTCATCTATGCGGCAACAAAAACCGCTCCGGCAACAATGGGGATGGTCTCCTATGCTGTCCTCCCGATACCATTCTTCATCGCTTACAAAGCAGGACTCAAATATCCCCTCCTCGTCATCTTCCCCGCTGTCGCCTCGCTTGTCTTCCTCTATGGATTCCCCACCGGATCGCTCCTCCTGAAAGAAAAAGTGCCTTTGATCAAGATATTCCTTTACACATCCGCATTCATCCCCCTCTCCCTCATCCTGTTCTATGGCTTAAGGAGCATATCACTCTGAACCGCTTATCGGATACTTGTCCATGCCACTGTGGTCAATTGTATCTAAATGATTACTATTTACCTGATCACCATTTCTCTTTGCGTATTCTTAGATAGAACGCAACATGGTTCGCGATGATATGGAGGAATGCGCTCGCGATAACAGCGGTCACCGCAAGAGCGAGGTCGACCTGATAGAGGAAAGAAAGGAAGAGGAGTGCGCCGATGGTGAAGTCTGTCTGGTCAAAAGGGATGAACGGCTTTCCGGGTTGTATCCCCAGCCTGCGCTTGATGAAGCTTTCAGCAGCGTCACCTAGTATCGCCCCGGACCCCATGAGGAAACCGATAGCAGCCCAATTGGAATAATCAAGGACAGCAAGTCCGCCCGCATCGCCCAAAAGGAACTGGAGATACGCAACCGCAATCCCTGAGATGACTCCGAATATAAGCCCCCTGTAAGTCTTGTTCGCTCCAAGAACCGGTCTCCCGCCGAGCTTCATCCCGAAATCCATGGGAAAAGCGAGCCAACTGAAATGTTTGCGCACAAGGACAGGAGCCATGTTCGAAGCATAAGCAGGCAACATGAGGTATAAGGCGGACCAGAGGAGACCTATCATTTTTCCTCGATCGAAAGCTGTACCAAGGGAGAGAGGAGCACAGCAGCGAGCATGGGAGCACCGACCATCGCTTCAGCCCTTCCGCTGACAATGGAATAGATGCACGCACCCAGGAACGCGAAGACGAAGATCCCCCACGGCACCCAGTTCTTCACCTTGAAAGAAAATGGGAGCAAGAGGAGGAAAAGCATGGTCACCTGCATGCCTATGCCGACGACGTCAAGGGGAAGGCCGACCAAGACGAAAATCCCGACAAGGAAAAGCACAGCGCTCCCCACATACTTCTGCCTGGAGAACTCTTTCCCTTTCAGGCTAGGGTACCTGACGCCGCTCACCATGAGGTAACCGAGGCAGACCCACAACAAGAACTGAGGCACCTCTGAAAAGAACACCCCTTTGTCACGGAAAAAGACAAGATAGGTGCCGATGACGATGCTCGTGAAATAAGGAGTGGACATCCCGACGAAATACCCTTTGTCTTTCGTTATGTTGAACTTCGCGAGCCTGAGCACTCCGAAGACAGAGACGAAAAGACCGGCCACTATCCCAAGAAGGCTCCCTTCCATGAAGACGATGGCAATGATGAACGCCGGAGCGATGACGAAAGAGACCGTGTCAGCCAATGAATCAAGCTGGACACCAAGCTCGCTTGACCAGCCGAAGCTCCTGGCAATGAGGCCATCAAGGAGGTCGAAAAAAAAAGCGAGGATGAGGATGAGGACTCCAGGAAAGACCCTGCCTGAAGCGACAAGGAAGAGAGAGAGGAAGCCTGAGCAGAGATTGAGCATGGTGATGGCGGAAGGGATGTTCGACAGATGTTTCATATCAAGACACCTCAGCCAGGATGGACGACCCTGCCTTCACTCTTGAACCTAATCTCACCTTGAGCCGGATCTTCTCGGTCGGCAGGATGAGCGTCACCTGGCTTCCGAGATTGATGAGGCCGACCCTCTGCCCCTTGACCAGTTTCTGGCCTTTTGAGACGAAGGATTCTATCCTGCGGGCAAGGAACCCGGCTATCTGGATGACCTTCATCCTCCCGAAAGGGGCTTTGATGAGGATCTCATTCTTCTCATTCATCAGGCTTTTCTCGATATCTCCAGCATTGAAGAATTTTCCACAGACTGGCTTCACAGACAATACCTCTCCTTCATAGGGCGCCCTGTTCACATGGACATCCAAGGGAGACATGAATATCGAGATGACTGTCACTTTCTGCCCCACATCGCCTGAGAGGGTCTCAATCGAGCCGAGAAATCCTTTCCTGATGCGCAGAGAGGAAGAAAAATCACATTCCATGATGTTGATGACCTTGCCATCGGCGGGCGAGACGATCACCTTGCCGGGAGGGATCTTCCTCGCCGGATCACGTAGGAAGTAGAACTGCCAGAATATGACATAGATTATGAGGAAAACGACAAGGAAAAAGAAGAGGGAGCCTATGACCTCAAGGATGAAGAGATTGAACATGCCATTCCAAGAAGGGAGAGCATTTATATAAATTGTGCTTATCTCGACCATAATGGCAGAAATCGCCCTCCTCGATTGCTATACCGATGAACCTTCAGGTCTCGGAGTCCCGCCCTATCTTGGAACCTATCCGAGATACCTCGCAGGGAGGATGGTGCAGGAGACAGGAAAAATGCCTTTGTATCTCACCATCGATGATTTGAGGAGCGCGGAAAAAGGGCAACAGAGAGGGATGAAGACTGACATCAAGACCTATAATATCACCAGACCGCGTGAAGAGGTCAGGCGCATCCTTGAAAAAATCGACGATCTTATCATCATCCTGGGAGTCCATGTGCCGGGGAAGTATCTGAGCGCGGTCCCGGGGACCCTGAGCGAGGTATTGCCCCTGATCTCCCGACTTCGCTGCAGGAAGCGATTGACCGGACCGGTCATCTTCGGAAGCCAGGTCGAGGGAGGGAAGCGGCCGGAGGCTATCCCTAAAGGATTTGAGACAATGGGGATGCCGGAGGACTATAGGGAAGTGGATTCTTTAGCAGTCCTTGGCGCAGGCATCCTCAGGCAGATCCCCAGACCGAGGATCATCGAGATCGAGACCGGAAGAGGATGCCCGAGGTCCAGGGGATGCAGCTTCTGCCTTGAACCGATCAAACACAGAGCGGAATACCGCGGGAATGATTCTATAGTCAAGGAAGTGAAAGCCCTCGTCAAAGAAGGGGCGAAAGATTTCAGGCTGGGCAAGCAGTCCTGCTTCTATTCCATACCTGATCCAATCGGGCTCATGAGATCCATCCGGAGCATCTCATCGGTCGATATCCTCCATATCGACAACGTTAATCCCGCGATGGTCATCGACAAGCGGGGGGTGGAGATCACAAAGGCGATGGTCAAATACGGAAGCGACGGAAATGTCGCGGCCTTCGGGGTGGAAAGCTTCGATCCAAAAGTCATCTCCGCGAACAATCTTAACTCGAACATGGATATCACCATGAGAGCCATCAGGATCCTCAATGAGCATGGCGCAAGGCGAGGTCCGCGGGGGATGCCGATATTCCTACCAGGCATCAATATCCTCTTCGGCCTCATCGGTGAGACAACCCAGACGCATGCCTCAAATATGTCCAGCCTCAGATCGATCCTCGATGAAGGGCTGCTCCTACGGCGGATAAACATCCGGAAGGTGGTCGTTTTCCCTGGAACTCCCATCTTCAAGGAAGGGGGGATGAAACAACTGAGGAAGAACGGACGCTGGTATTGGAAATGGAGAGAACAGATCAGGCAGGAGATCGACATACCTTCGCTCAAGGCGACGGTGCCGATAGGGACTGTGCTGAAAGAGGTGGTCACTGAGGTGCATGACGGACACACGACTTTCGGAAGGCAGGTAGGGACTTATCCGCTGATCGTGGGCATGAAAGGAAGGTTACCATTAGGGGAAAAAGTCGAATGCGAAGTGATAGGGCATATGAAAAGGAGCATAGTAGCGAAAGTAAGAGACAGCATTTTTGACCTTGAGCAACAGGAATGAGCCTCATATCATCACTGTTATTTGCGCCTGGGAATAAAAAAAGATACGTTTAAATAACAACATCTCCTATCAGCACCACTGACGGCGAACCGTTACAGGCACGATGGAATACACCACGCTTGACAGGCATTGGGAACATGAAGCAGGCGGTCCGGTATCGGCTGATATCGTTTGCGGTGACATCGACAGGGACGGCAAAGATGAGTTCATCGTCGTGACTGATGACAGCAGGATCATCGGGTTATCTCATGAAGGGAGGGAACTTTTTAAGTCGGCATTCGGAGGCATCCCGCTCCTTGGAAGGAAGATGTCAAGGGCTTCTCCCATCATCGCGGAGTTTCCTTCGGGGACGACAATCATCATCGGTTCTCCTGACCATGGATTATTCGCATACGACAATTCAGGAAAGTTGAGGTTCTCTTTCACCGAATGCGGGCCGGTCGGTTCAACCCCTGCGGTCGGGGACATCAATGGTGACGGCGCACTGGAGATCGTCTTCGGGTCTTCTGACGGCTATCTCTACGCTCTTGATACTTCCGGGAAACTCCTCTTCAAAAAAGATATCGGTTATCCGATAGAAAGCAGGCTGACCATACTTCCTTTGCGCGGGACAGAACATATACTCTTCGGATCGACTGACGGCAGACTCCATGCGATAGAAGGGGATGGCAGGACATCCTGGACATTTTCAGCTGAGGGCGCGATAATGGGCGCCCCGGCCCTCCTCAGGAGACCTGATGAGGGGAAGGACAGCATCATCTTCGGGTCGACGGATTCATTCATCTATGGCATCGGCACAAATGGTGTACTGCATTGGAAACACCCGGCAGGCGGAGCCATCCTCTCAGATGCTGTCCCCTACCCGCTCAAAAGCGGCGCGGAAGGGATGGTATTCGGGGTGTGTTCACGGGAAGACAACATCCTCGCCCTCTGCGGCAAAGACGGACAGAAGGAAGTGTTCCAGGCAAACCACTGGGTAGCACACGCCCCTGCTATCGGCCAAGACCGCTCACTTGTCTTCGGCTCGTATGACCATCATCTCTATGTCGTCTCTCCTGAAAAGAGGGGAGGGAGAAAGACGCTTACCTATGATACCGGGGCAGCTGTCATCAGCCGGCCTGCGATCTCAAGAGAAGGGATGATCGTCGCCGCCAACCGGGAAGGCAGGATCGTTTGCCTGAGAAGAGAGAGCCTGCCTGCAGGACCGAACAGGCAGCATTGAACAGTATTTTCCTTACGCGACAAGCATGTTCTTTCCTCCCTTGCGCTCAATACCAACAATTTCCAATCAGGGGGTTTTCGTTCATTCCATCTGATACCAGGCGATAGAACAATTTTACATCGCTTCATAACCAAGAACAAAAGAAATTTAAAAAGAAGAATCCATGAAGCGACCAATGAAGAAAAAATCCTCAGCCCATAGCAAGAGAGACGCTAGGAAGGAAGCTATAAGAGGGATAGAAGAAGCTGCGGTCAATGCTGGAGAGAAGACCCATGCTGAATCGGTAAAAGGATACGCGAAAGCCAGAAAATATTATTCCATGCTTGAGAGGAAGGACAGGGCAAAGGTGTTTATGGACATGAAGAGAATCAAGCAGGCCCATGACCATAGTCTTATCAAGCATACGCATGCAATGATACGGGAGACCATCGATTCATCCAGGAAGAAAGGGGGGCTTGATGAAAATATCGCAATGGCGGCTTACAAGGATGCGCATGATGCCTACCAATCGCTTCCAGAACAGGAGAAGGAAGAGGCGTATTTGCTCGTCAACTCTTCATACCATGGGCTCCTCCTCGCAATGATCAACCAAAGGATCTTTCTTATCCAGGATGAATTGAAGAAGAAGCGTCTTGACAATGACAAGGCTCTCGGCATCTACAACGAGATCAAGGACCTATATGACAAGCTACCAGAAGAAGGGAAAGAGGCCGCCTATCCTCAGGTGAGGATGGTTTATTCTATGGTCGTACAAACTATTCCGCCAATCAAGGGTTAATGGCATAAGGACGCGGAAATTCTCTGTCTAGTGTTTGTTCTCAGCGTTAGCTCCAGAGTGGTGCGCTTGCCCTCATGAATGAACTGGCATGCTTGGTGACGGATAGCTGAAACGAGAAAAATACAGGGTGCGAAGTTGGTGTTTATGTGTTTGGTTTTCTATTCGCCAGAGCAGTATTGCGAGAGGAAGGTCTTATAATCATCGCTGAATATGCTGAATCTCCCGTAGTCAGAAGAATAAAAAACTGGTTTAGGGCCCTTGAGGATGATCTCCCTCGCGGTTTCCGAGGATGAGAGCAGGGAATCCATCTTCGCATTCGCCTTTATCCCATAAGCTACCGCTTCATCAAGGTAAGCGAGCGCGAGACGATCGTTCCATGCGTCATCACAATGATATCTTCCGTTGAAATGATCCAGGAATATGTTCGCTCTCTCCTGAGACCTGAGGAGGTTCTCCCTTGAATCGAGAAGGAGGGCGATCGCGTCATGGTCCTCAGAGAATGACAGGTGCTCGTTATTCTCCCTGAGCTCCCCAACTTTCACCAGGAGGGAAGCGATGGTTGCGTTATCGATTGGGACCTCTATGCTCTCATTCAGGAAGGAGGTATTGAATGATGCATCTATTTTACGGAGCTCGCCGTAGACAGTCTCAAAACTGTAGCTAGGAACCGGCTGCGGCGCGCATGCTACTAAGAAAAGAAAAAAAAAAGAGACGAGCAATAGTTTATTCCTCGACGAACCTGTCATAATATTTCTGGACCTCATCATCTGACTTGATCAATCCTTTGGTCTTCATGAATTCCCTCATGAGGATGAAAAAGAACAATCCGAGGCTCTTCTTCCCCTTGTTATTGCAGGGGACCACGAGATCGAGGTTGTTGGCCTGGTTGTTGGTATCGCAGAGCCCGATGACAGGGATCCCTACTGTTAGGGCGTCCTTGACCGCGTTCCTGTCAGGCCAGGCGTCTGTGACCAGGATGATCTTCGGCTCCATGTAGACTTCGAGATTAGTATTCGTCAAAATCCCCGGAGGGTATCTTCCCGCGAAAAACTTCACGCCTGTTATCTCGGCGAAGAGCTTGACCGCGTCCCATCCATTCTCACGCCTGCTGACGATAAGGATATCTTTCGGCTCATAATTTGAGAGCATGTCAGCTGCCATCTTGAGGCGCTCATCAATCTGCTTGAGATTGAGGACAGAAAGCCCGTCAGGCCTTGTCTTGTAGATGAATTTCTCCATATATTTCGTCTTGAACTTGGTCCCGATATGGATGCCTGATTTCAGATATTGCTCCTGAGGGACAAGAAAATTCTCTTCGGTCATGTTAATCGCTCCATCACCAGAATTGTGGCCGCAATTTTTATTACCTCGTGCAGCCGATGCGCCTTCACTCTCGAAAGCGCGCTGGTAATGAAAGGAGAAAGCGCGGATGTATTTATAAAACTAGCGATGATTATCTGCTCTTGGGTAAATAGCTCAGCCCTCAGGAGATGCCAAGGCTTTAGATATCGGGAAATATCTCAGGGCCTTATATTCAACCGGACCTTCGGAAAGGACGCTTTGAATGAGTTCATATCCATCGACCCTTATGGAATCTGAGACCTGACGTCTTTTTTTGATCAATTGGGAAAGGATATTTTCTGCTCCAGTCTCCTTCACCCGGGCGAGAGTGATGTGGGGATGGAACTTTTTGTCATCCGGAAATTGAGGAGCGAGGCTGTTGGTGATCTTTTTCTGCAATGAAATGATAGCTGATTTAGGGGAGACGCCCCTCCAGATGACCCGTGCTTTTCCAGTTTCAGGAAAAACTCCCACTGAAGCGACTTCAAGAGAGAATGGTTCCATGGTCACATCACTGAGGCAATCGATTATCATAGGCAGCTGCTCCTCCTTCACCTCTCCAAGAAATTTCAGGGTGAGATGGAAGGATCTCGGATATGATGCGCGAAGGCCGCTCATTTCTCTGAGACACCGGATATCCTCAAGAAAAATATCTTTCAAAGAATCAAACGCGACCGCTATGAAAAGCCTCATGGAAAAAATATAAAAAAAAAAGAGAATCACTTATATTCGTCGTCATCAGCAGATTCGTCTTCTGAATCTTCTGAAACACTATCAGACGGCTCTTCACCGTAATCGGAATCGGACTCTTCTCCGAAATTATCGGTGTCGGCAGGCTTGGCTTTAGGCCTCTCGCCTTTCATGATCTCTTTGGCTTCTTTTGCGTAATCGTCATTCTGTTTCTCGAAGCGTCTCGGAGGAGGGGTGTCTTCCTGGATAGGACCCTGGGCGTCGCCGATCCTCTCTGCAAAGCCCACTTTCCTCAGGACTTTTGTTACCCTGATCCTGACCTCGTCTCCCTCTCGGACACCAGGCACGAACAGGACAAAGCCCTTCTTCTTGCACACGCCGTCTCCTTTCTCTCCGACTGCCTCGATCCTGACATCGAGTTCTTCGCCAACTCTCACTGGCGCAAATCTTCTAAACTCATTGTTCTCCATATTCATATTCACCTACTTGTCTGCATATGCATTGAAGGCATAAAATAGATTTCCCTATATAAATGTTTAGAAAAAAATCTCCATGGAATGTCCAAGAAAGGAAAAAAACGGGGGTACCCCGTAGGATCCGAATTTGAAAATCTTAAGAGCCCACCGTATGTATTTTCCTCTTTGCAAGCTTCCCTTTGGTACTCTGGGCGACTCAGAGGGATAAGAGCATCTCTGAATGCTTATCGCACACTTTCCACGACCCTGATTTTCCACAATTCTGAATTTACACCAAGAGTTATACCCTCGTAGAAAAACATATTATGAGGGGATGTCCTTTGAGTAGGTCATAAGGGTTGAAATTTTGGATATTCACGTCACAGGCTGAAATTCCGAATCTCCGCGTCTTTCCGGATATTCTTTCCACGGACCTTCGCATAATGCATCCCACTTGCACACTTTGCATTTCTCGAATTTCACTTTCCCTTTTGTTCTTCGAGTCTCTTCGAAGCAAGGATCATATCCATCGACATCCCTTATCTCTGTATTAGGGATGTGGAACTCCGAACAGAATCTCTCGTAACCAACCATGGTACAAAGGGGCATAGCTTCAGCCATAACTCTCTTCCCTGAGTCAATACCGATCTGCAATCCTTGTATGATAAAAGGGGCAGCTTGGCTCACTTTAGGCATCATAGAATCGAAATTCATCATGGCATTCCCGACTGCATGCATGAACGCAAACTGAAACTGGTCAACGTCCAAAATGACAAGGAATCTCGCGATGTCAGGAACATGCATGACATTTGGCTTGACGACAACGGTATTCACAATGACACGCTGTCCCATCTCTTTAAGGTTCCGGATGGCCTGGGTGGTCTGGCGAAACGATCCTTCTGCCCGAGTCAGACCATCATGAAGTGAGGGGGTGTGGCCATGGAGTGCTGGCGCAAATTCATTTGCCCCTGCCTTGATTGCCTCCGAGCAGAAATCAGGACTAGAAAACATCCTCGCGTTCGTCTGAATTTGAATCGTCTTGAATCCAAGATCCCTTGCCTTCCTCACGAGTACTAAGAAATCATTCCTTATAGTGACCTCACCTCCGGTGAAGACCACGCTATCGCATCCTTTGCACTTCGCATCCTTGAGCTCAGTGAAGATTTCTTCTGTCCTTCTGTTCCCGAATCTCTTCTTGTGCGCTTGTACGCAGAATAAGCAGTTATTGTTGCATATGAAACCCGTCTTAATATCAGCGCGCTTTGCGACCATGGATTGGGTGTTGACTGTTCTGCAGATTTAAAGTTTTGCACAGTCCCTTCATCTGTTTTTCCTACTGATAATATTATCCAGAACCATCATATAACCTCTGCCCAATGGGTGTCAATCGAAATCGTCCACCACCGGTCACAGACTGGTGGCATGCTCGCCCTGATGGGCTCGGGGCGATTCAGTCGAACAAGTTCTCCGAGGTGTGCGAAAAGCACACTTTCTCAGACCCTGATTTTTC
>Ga0066601_10000723_pt1 | contig 12584 bp, 15 predicted proteins | sample Medcelwee11metaG_FD_59487 | JGI IMG/M metagenome (GOLD analysis project Ga0066601, IMG submission 59487) | Freshwater pond sediment microbial communities from the University of Edinburgh, under environmental carbon perturbations - Medium... | ecosystem: Environmental > Aquatic > Freshwater >... | reverse complement strand
CCCTGTCCGTCCGCCTGCGCCGCTTCAATCGGCACATGGCCATCGCCCGCTCCCTGGAGTTGCAGGAGGTGGCCCAGTGATCGCCGTCCAACTGATCGACAGCACCGGCCGCGTCCTCGGAAACATGCGCTTGCCCGCCGGCGTGCGCCTGGCCGACCTGGAGCAACTGGCGCTCGCCGCCGACCACCAGCCCCTGCCCAGGCACATCGAGGACCGCACCGCCACCAAGGCCCCGGAAGCCGTGGAGGTGATCCAGTGAGCCAGCGCACTACCCACACCGCCGTCAACACCGCTGCCGCCGACATCGCCGACGAAGCCCTGGGGCTGCTGGAGTCCACCCGCGAGCAGCTCGACATGCTGGCCTCTCTACTGCGTGCCATCTATCGGGCGACCCCTAGCGTACTCGTCAACCTGAGAAATCCTGCCCGCAGCGGCGTGCTCGACGCCCAGCACCTCGCCGGCCTGGGCGAGCAGGCCGCGGTAGACTGGTCCGAGTACCTGGAGCAGCAGACCGAGCAACTGAAAAGCCAGCTCGACGCCGCAGGGGGTGCCCAATGACGCCCACCTGGCAGAACCTCACCCGCGCCATCACCACCCGCGCCGGCCTGAGCTTCACCGGCTACACCGCCGACGAGCATCCGCGCTTCATCAACTGGGCGCCCGCCCGGGTGCCGCCCCAGCCCAACCAGTGGAACATCGAGCACCGCCTCGGCGAGTCCCTGCTCGAGGAGGTGCGCGCCCTGCACGCCGCTGACGAGGTGGAGGCCTTCGAGGCGATCCAGTTCGCCCTGATGTCCCTCTATTGGAAGACCGGCGGCGCTGGCGCCGAGTGCGGCTTTGCCACGGGCCTTGCTGCGCTGGCCGTGGTCGGCATGCGAGCCCTGCGAGCAGGCGCCGAGCCCTTCGACCCCGAAGCCTTCGAGGACTGACCCATGCGTGATTTTCAACGCTGCCAACCGGCGGCGACGGGATCGGCTTGCCCGGAGAAAGGCCCGGCCCTGCAACTGACCCCGCACTACCAGGAGCTGATCCGCGCCGCGCAGCAGGCGCTCCACCACGCCACCGACCAGACCAGCAGCACCGCCGAGCGTGGCGCCGCCCTCGCTGACTGGCAGGCCGCGGCCGAGCGGCTGGCCGTGGCGCTGATCGCTCGCCTGGAGAGCCTCGAGGAGGACCGTCTATGAGTCTCGATTGCGTGACCGCCTTCCGTGACGCCCTGCAAGGCGCCTTCGGCCCGCTGGACTGGCTGCCCGAGCCGGATGGCCAGCTCCACCGCTTCCACGTCCCCGGCGACCGCAGCGGCAGCCGCAACGGCTGGTATGTGCTGTTCCCGGACGGGCTGGCCGCTGGCGCCTTCGGCAGCTGGAAGGCCGGCGCGGTCCACCACTGGAGCAGCCGCCAGCCCACCGACCCGCAGGAAGCCGAGCAGGTACGCCAGCGCATCGAGCAGGCCCGGCGCCAGCGAGAAGCCGAGCAGCGCCGCCGCTGGGCCGCTGCCGAAACCTGGGCCGCTCGCTGGTGGAATGGCGCTCGCCGCGCCGAAGCTGGCCACCCGTACCTGGTCGCCAAAGGTGTGAAGCCCCACGGCCTGCGCCAGCGCGGCGGCGAACTGCTGGTGCCGCTGTTCCACGCCGCCCAGTTGGTGAACCTGCAACGCATCGCCCCGGACGGCGGCAAGCGCTTCCTGCCCGGCGGGCGGGTGACGGGCTGCTACTCCACGCTCGGCCAGGTAGAGGCCGGGCGGCCGCTGTACCTCTGCGAGGGCTGGGCGACCGGGGCGACGCTCCACGAGCACAGCGGCGCCGCCGTAGCCGTGGCCCTGAACGCCGGCAACCTGCTGGCGGTCGGGCAGCACCTGCGCCGCCGCTATCCCGATGCCGTGCTGATCGTGGCCGGCGACGACGACCGCCAGACCGAGGCCGAGGGCAAGGGTAACCCCGGCCGGATCGCCGCCAACCATGCCGCCGCCCTGCTCGGCTGTGGCGTGGTGTTCCCACCCTGGAGCGGGAAAGAACCCCTGTCCCTGTCCGACTTCAACGATCTTCGCCAGTGGCGAGAGGCCAACCAATGACACCGACCAATGCAACCATGCCGCCCGCGGATAAGGCCGGAGCGCTCATTCCTGCGCCAACCTATCCCGAGCCGCTGCCGCTGCTGCCCAACCTGGAGACCGCCGCGCCCTATCCGCTCGCTGCCCTGGGCGATCTGCTGGGAGGAGCTGCCGCCGCCATCATCGAAGCCGTACAGGTTCCCGATGCCCTGGCCGCTCAGTCCGTTCTGGCTGCTGCCGCCATGGCCGCCCAGCCCCACGCCAACGCCCAGCGTGCCGGCCAGTTGATCCCGCTTTCCCTGTTCGCGCTGACTGTCGCCGAGTCGGGCGACCGCAAATCGGCCGCTGATCGCCTGGCACTGCGTGCCCACCACGACCGCCAACGGGAGCTGCTGGACTCCTACAAGGCGGAGGCGAAGGCATACCGGGACAACCGGGACGCCTACCAGCGCGTGCGCGCCCTGGTGCTGGACAAGGCCAAGGGCACGCCAGAGGCCGTCGCCGCCGAGCTGGCCAGACTGGAGGAGCCTGCGCCGCCGCTGCTGCCGTTCATCCTGGCCGAAGAGCCGACCCTTGAAGGGCTGCAAAAGTCCCTGCTGAACGGCCACCCCTCGCAGGGGCTGTTCAGCGACGAGGGGGGCCAGTTCTTCGGGGGGCATGCCAGCAAGCCCGAGAACATGCTCAAGAGCGTGGCGGGCCTGTCCAAGCTGTGGGACGGGGCGCCAATCACCCGCACCCGTGCCGCCGAGGGCGAGAGCGCATCGCGCAGCGGCTGCCGCCTGAGCGCGCACCTGATGATCCAGCCCATCGTGGCGCAGGAAGTGCTGGGCAACCCGCTCATGCAGGGGCAGGGCTTCCTGGCGCGCTTCCTGATCGCCTGGCCGCAGTCGCTGGCGGGTAGCCGCTTCTACCGCGACTCGGACCCAGCCAAGGACGCCCGGCTTGGCCGCTACTGGCAGCGTATGGCCAGGCTGCTGGCGCTGGCCCCGCCGCAGGATGAGCGCGGCGAGCTGGCGCCACCGGCCCTGCCCCTGGAGCGGGAAGCGCTGGCCGTGTGGATCGCCGCCCATGACGCCATCGAGGCCGAGCTGGGCAAGGGAGGCGACCTTCAGGAGATCAAGCCGACCGCGGCCAAAGGCGGGGAAAACGTGCTGCGCATCGCCGGAGTGCTGGCCGTCATCGAGGAGTCAGGCGCCATCACTCGGCCCATCCTTGAGCGTGCCGCCATCCTGGTGCGCTGGTATCTGGCTGAGGCCCTGCGTCTGACCAACCCGGCCAAGGCAGAGCCGCACCTGATCCAAGCACAGCGGCTGTTCGACTGGCTGGGCGCCAATGGCTGGCAGACCTTCGAGGCGCGCACCTTGCAGCGGGAGGGGCCACGCTTCGCCCGCAAGAGTGCTCCCCTGCGTGACCAACTGCTAGGCGTACTGGTCGAGCATCACCACCTGCTGACCAGCGACGGGAAGCACTTCCGAATCAACCCGGTGGCGACAACGGCGACAACGGCGACAAAGCCCGCTCAGCGAGGCCGTGAGAGTGGCGACACACTGGCGACAAGCGGCGACAACCCGCAGCTGTCGCCACCTGTCGCCGCCCTGTCGCCAACTCCTGCGCCAGTAAATCCGGGGCCTGTCGCCATTGTCGCCGCTGTCGCCACTTCCGCGACTGCGACAACTGCGACAACTGCGACAAAGCCCGCACAGCAAGGCCCGGAGGGTTGCGACACCCTTGCGACAAGCTGCGACACGCCACCCACCACTCTGCCGCTGTCGCAACCTGTCGCAACCCTGTCGCAATGCACAAAGCCAGCAAATACGGGGGATGTCGCAGATGTCGCAAATGTCGCAGTCGCAACCCATGCAAGGTTCGGGGGTGAGCTATGACCGCCGCCGAGTTGCTGGGCATGGCCCAAGCCGAAGGGATGCTGCTGGCGCTGTCTGGCGGATGCCTGACCTGGAAGGCCGACCACCAGCCGCCCGCCGAGCTGCTGGCGGGGATCAAGGCGCACCGCCTGGAGATCGTCGCCGCCCTGCGCGCCGCCAATGACGCCCAGCCGGCCAGCAGCGAGCCCCGCCGCAATGCTTGGACCATCACCCGAGGGGGCAAGCCGATCTGCACCATGGTCGGCGAGCCATCCACCCGTACCGAAGCCTTGGCCGAAGCCCGCTGGCGCTGGCCCGATGCCGATATTCTGGAGAACTGACCCATGACCATGAGCCACCCTGAAGCCGTTCTTACCCTGGCACGCATCGCCATGAAACCAGAGGCCACCTTGCGTACCCGGCTGATCGTCGCCCGCCGCGTGTTGCGCCGCGTCTGCGCCTACCGTGAGGCCATCCACGACGAGCGCCGCGCTCTGCGCCGCAAGGCCAACCAACTGCGCCAGCATCTGCCGTTCACCAAGCTGGCGGTACACAGCCTTGAGCAGCAGGCGAGCGACTACGGTGCCGAGCAAATGGAGGCTACCCGACAGGTGCTGATGTCCTACGGGGAGGAACTGCTCCATGACCGGGCCGGTTATCTGGCCGCCCTGGGCTTCGATGAGCTGTGCGACCTGTTGAACATCAACCCGGTGGAGCGGGAGCAGGTCCGCCGCGAAGGTGTGGCCGACCTGGCCGACCTGATCTTCATCCACAACCTTGAGGACAGCGCCAGCCATCGAGGCGAGGACTTCAAGAGCGGCCCGCTGTTCGAGGCGTGTTTCGCTGCCATGGGGCACTTCATCCGCACCGCGCCGGAGGGCTCGCTGCCCGATCCGTTCGGCCCTGGTGGCCCGCTGTACGGCGCCCCGGTTCGCATGACTCAGCCGGACGGCACCATGACCATCAAGCGCCCGGACCTGACCGTGCATGACGCCAGCGGCTCCCGCGTGGTGAAGCGGTAAACCCTGCCGGCTGCCGGTTCGAGCACCCCAAGACGGCCCGTTGCACTGACGGCGGGCCACAACTTTCCAGCAGGCGCCAGGCTGGCGCCGACCATCCCACACCCTGGAGTCGATCCCATGACAGCGAACGATTCGCCCGAGCGAACGAAACAGCGGGTTTCAGAAGAGCAGCGCCGGCAAGGACCTGAGCACGCGCGCAGCGCACTGCCACAACGGACGATCAGCAGAATCCAGCCAGAGGACTTGCAAACAATGATCAAGAGTTGGCCGCAGCTCATTGTGGCTCTGCCGCTGCCCGAGGTGGCGAGCATCCTTGGTGTTTCGCGTGCGGTACTGCGGGAGCTGATCGCCCAGGAGTTGATTGGTGTCTGCACGCGCCGACCGTTGGCAATCGGGCTCTGGGGAATGTCACGGCCCGGACTGATGACGGGGATCACCAGCCGCCAGCCGTTCAACGGGAGGACGCTGGCCCGGCTGAAGGGCGCCGACGCACTCACCTGCGTCATGACCGGATCTGTCTCGATTGCTCGAGCACATGAGGAACCCCGGAGCGATGAGGTTCGCGCGGACTGCCTGGCGACAACCTACACCTGCAGCAACTCAAGGACAGCCATCACAGACGAAGACCTGTTGATCAGCCGGGTCGAGTTCGAGCGGTTCGTCAGAGATTCAGGCGAGGGCGTGATCGGCATCAGCCGGCCGAGCGTTTCCGATGCCGCCCTGGGCGCCGCAACACGTCAGCGCATGCAGGCACTCGCCGAGCTTCCGCGCGATGAGGCGCTAGCGCGCGAAACCGAGTACCAACGCTGGAGGGAGTGCGCCGCCGGGATTCAGCGAAACAGGCCTTTCCCGGCCAGCAAGCGGCAACTCGCCGGGCTCGTCAAGAAAGCCCTTGGCTTGCCTGACTCCGAGCGCACGATCCGCGCCCACCTCTGATTGTCGTGGGCAGCGGGCTGGGCACATAGGTGCTGCCCACTGCCGCTGCGTAGGCTGTGCCCATGTTCACCAGCTTCCCAAGGAGTAGACATGAGCAGCATCGCCCACGCAAAGGTAACCCAGGACCGGGCTGCCGAACTCAAGGCACAGCGCGCCGAGCTGGCCGCAGAGCTTGAGCACCTCAACAGTGAAATCCCGCAACTCGCGGAGCAGGTTGCGGAGGCCAGAGCGCGAGGATCGAAATGGCAGACGCCTTCCGGCGTGCCCGTAATGAACGACTCCGATGTTCTGGCGAGCGAACTCAGCGACAGGCTGTCGCGGATGGTGGCACGCAGTCTCGCCCTTCCGAAGGAAATCGACGAACTGGATCGCAACCTGGTGATGCTTGAGCGTATAGCAACGGACGATCAGCAGATCGCAGAGGCTATTCAGAGCATCGCCGCTGCCAGCCAGGAAGTGGTCGCTCTGCAGGCGAAGCAGGACCACATTTCAACGCGCATCAAGGCGATGGAGGAGGAAATAGCCAAGGCCGGCGTTGCTGCTGAGGAGGCCGAGCAGGCTGCCGCAAAGGCAATTGCCGGTGCCGAAGATGCGAAGGCCGAGAAGGCGGCCCGGACCCAGATGGACAAGGCGGCCGAGCTCGCTTTCGCTACCGAGGCCAGCAGCCGGATGAAGCGCCGCGCGATCGATGCCATGACCGCCGAGGCTGCAAGCCTCACCCAGCGGATTGACGAGTGCGACCAGAGCATCAATGAGAGCGAGCAGAAGGCGGGCGAGGCTGCCTTTCTGAAGCTTGGCGAGCAGTGGAACCAGAAGGTGGAGGAGCTCCAAACCATCGGCGTGCTGCTGGCAGTTGCAGATCGCCTTAGGAATGGCCATCGACTGACCGAACTGAGGCATTTGGAGCTGCCGCTGCTCGGCATCAGCTACGGGCTGTCGATTCGCCGTGATCGCTTACTGGAAGCCGCTGAAGAAGCTGACGTCTCGCTCAGCGACCTGGCATCAGCCTAACTCGCCGGCTAGGCCGATCAGCCGAGGGGGCAAGCCGCTCTGCACGATCTGCGGCGCTCCCATGACCCACGGCGAAGCCTTGGCCAAAGCGCGCTGGCGCTGACCGAATGCCGAGATTCTGGAGAGATGCCCCATGACCATGAAACAGCGGGTTTCAGAAGAGCAGCGCCGCCGCGTGCTGGAGCTGCGCCGCCGGCTGTCGCTGCGCGAGGTGGCTGCCGAGACGGGCTTGCCGCTGGGCACGGTGAAGACCCTGGTTTCACGCTCCGGCGCCTTCCGAGACAACCTGGAGCACCGCGCCTTCTTCACCCTGCCGCCGTTCCAGCCCAGCACCAGCACGGGCCTGAACACGCGCAGCGCCCCACCGCAGCGAACGATCACCGGTGACAAGGAGGTGGACGCCTTGCTGTGGCTGCGCGAGTGTATAGAGACGGGAGACGAGGCGCTGATCGGCCTCGCCCTGGAGGCATCGAAGCGGATCGCCACGCCGCACAGGGAGCTTGACCAGCGTTTCCGGGAGTGGGAAGCGAGGCCGTACCGCCTCGGCTTGAAGCCGGGCATTCCGCCTTTCCGCTTCCATGGGCTTCACGAGCTGGAGAGGCTGGCTAGGGAGTCGCTGGCGCGGGCGAAGGATCGCGCCGAGGCAGCCGGGCGCTTCGCCAACGTCAACGCGGACACCGATCAGGAGCACTGGTGCTGCCTGGTGCTCGCCGGCCTGGAGCCTGGTGAGCTCGGCCTCTACGACGACGCCGAGGCCGCCGAGCGCTTCAAGGCCCACCGCGAGCGGCTGCCGCACACCCTGGCCGACTGCCTGCACGAGCTGGACTACTGGAACGACCTGTGGCGCCTGCGCAGGGCCTGTCCCGAGTCGCCTGGCGCCTATGCCTACGAAGGGCCGAACGAAGCGAGCGCCAGACGCTTCTTCGTCGAGGGCCTGCTCGCGGAGATTCGCCCCCGCCACCGCGACGAAGCCAAGGCCGTGCTGCGCCACGTCAACGCCCACCACTACCTCGACGGCACCAAGGGGGATGCCATTCTCGAAAACCTGATCGGGTAGGCCCCGCCAACCGGCTGCCGCGCTCGCTGTGGAGGCCAACACTGGCCAGGCGTCACGCGCTGTCACGACGAGTCACGCACTACTCAGCGGGCACAAAATTGTGCCCGTGGAACTGTCACAACTGCGCGGCCTGAATGTATCGGCTGGATTGGCAGCCTTGCAACGTTACTTCACCGTTACACGGCCGTTACCTCACCGTTGAGCGAACGCGCCAGGGGCGCATGGTGTGTACCTGATAGCAGGTACAAATTGCTGGTGCTGATCCAGCTACCCCTGCTGGCGTCTGGCCGACTACCTGATAGTTCGCACTTCCTATGTCCCTGATATAGTCACCCTCGCGCCGTTTGCGGCGACGATCAACGAGCTAAGGGAAATAGCATGGACAGGCGACACGTATTCATAGACAGCTGTGCATTCGACGCACTTTTCAAGCTTCAGGTCGATGCCGGCCAGGCAAGGATAAAAGGTTTCGTACTTTGCATAACTCCAACGGTGAGAGCCGAGTTGGAGGATATGCCCGACAAACCGGAAGAGCCTGGAAAACGAGAGTTTATTCTCGCGTTGGCTGATGGGGTGGATGTTGAACCTATGGGGTTTTTCGGTTTTGATACTACCCATAGCTCAGGCGGATTCGGATCAGGTTATTTAGCTGACATAACGCAAACAGAGTATATGGACGAAACTAAAGGTCAGCTCAAAGCACCTAGGAAATCAGGAAGACCAAAAAACTCTACGGATCAAGAGCTGCTCGCCCATTCCATATTTGCTGCGGTACTTACAGCAGAGAAAGGTATCGGTAACCATATTTTGCGTACTGAAGCCAAGGATCGTGGGGCAAAAATAATCAATATTAATGAATTTGCTACCGGTGGAGACTTCGGAGCCTTCCTTGAAGAGCAACTTCGGCATGGTTGACTTTAACGCCGTGCTTGGATAGCATCCACCACCTTTATTGATAACCATCTCTCCGGAGCAGCGGCAGTCACCACAGGAGCAGCGATAGTAGTCGGCACCCTAGGATTCATGGGCTTGGTAGTAATAAAGTACATGTCTCTGAAAGTGCAACAGCCAAGCGTAGTGGCCCCGTCTACGAAGGAGGTTAGTCATATGACCACAATCGATACCGCATTTCTTGAAACCATTAGTAATGTCGGTGCCGGCCTCGTCGCAAGTATCCTGTATGCCAGTCTGATTCGAGCCTAATGGCTCAGAAAACCCCGCCACCGAGCGGGGTTTTTACTTTTTATTTCCAAGCACAAGGCTTCTTGTTTTTGCCGCTGACCCGATCCGGGCAGTGCCCCGGCGAAACTACCTGTTTCAGTCGAGACTACCGGAATTAGTAGTTTCGACAGCGCCACCTGCCCCGTCACATCGACGGCCCAGCCAGCCTGGGCAGTGGTCAGCACCAGACCGGCACTGGGCCAGGTATCGCCAAGGCGGTGCTCGGCACTGGCATGAAACGCTACCTCGCCGTTACTTCACCGTTACACGACCGCTACCTAACCGTTGAGTATCCGTTGAACGGACGCTGAGTATTCGACGAGCAGACGACGACTGTTCGACGAGTCGTCGGCGAGCTGCTGGCGCCTGGCCGATCACTTGGGAGGATGCCTTGATCCGAGGCCCCCTTGCCAACCACCACCCCGATTCATGGCCGGTATGGGAGTCAGAAGTCGAGCGCTTCAAGCAGTATGGGGCCGGTATCGTCCGTATCGAGGTATCCGCTTGGAGCCGCACCAGCCGCTGCCCCTGGCGCTTTTCGGGAACTCCAAAAGAAGAAGACCAGAGGCATCGGGGGCATGCCATGGTAAGCCGTCCTGCCTGGCACACCGTGACCCTGGCAGCAAATGTCCCCCGCAGCAGCCGCACCCGTTACCCACGCCGATGAACGGCGACCGCTGAAGCATGTCCGCTATCGGGCCGGACCTTGCCGGCAGCGTGACAAGTCACGAGCGGTCACGCGTGGTCACGACTGGCCGGCCCGGGGCGAGCACCAGACCAGCACCGGGCCGAGCATCGCCAGAGCAGTGACGAGCACCAGCTCCGCCATGAACCGCAGATCGAGTCGGGGACCCTGGCACCCCTCCCCATACCGCGGGGAAGGCGTCGAGCCGCGCGGTAACGGACAATTTTTCGATTTTTCGGATGCTCCACCACAACACCGGTTCCGATTCGCTGGAGGCCGCGCCGCGTCTGGCTTACAGACGCTTTGAAGAGGTGTGCAAGGTGAGCATTTCGCTGTAGACCATGCACAAGAGGCGTGCCGCTCAAGAATCGCTGAAAGCCCCGCCATTGCTGGGCTGGCGCCGATTCATCGACTTGTGCGGCTTGTACATCGGCACCGTGCTGCCAACCAAATATCCGGAAACCCAGACATTTGAGATTGTTTCGTCCGCGAGCGCACCGGGCTGACCAAAGCAGGAATGCCTGCTTAGCCTGGTGCGCTCCATCGAGCCGGGCAATCTGGCTCCTCAATTCTGAGTGACCACTCGTTCTACATACCCGGAAAGCCGGGAATGATCGCCGGCCAATCCGGGGCGGGCATCCGGTTTGCCGCTGTCCGATCTGGTGCGCAAGCCCCCTGCCGAGTCGACCGAACAGCATCGCCAAGGCCGCACCTGGCACTGGGCCGAGCACTGCCAAGGCAGTGACAGGCACCAGACCAGCACCGGGTTTAGCGTCGCCAGCTGCGTGTCACGCACCGTCACGAACGGTCACGATGCGGGCGGCACCTGACCTGGCGACTCTCCAGCCCAGCCTGCCCCGTCCCCCCCGACGGGTAAGCGATCCCTGTCACGCAACAGCGTTGCAACGGCAATGCAACAGCCCCTCGCGCGCGGGGGCGAGGCGGCCTCCATGCGCAGGGGCCAATCGCTGGCGCCGTTACCTCACCGTTACACGGGCGCTTCAACACCGTTGCGCCGGCCACCAGCCACCCCGGTTGTGCCCAGCCGCCAGTCACATTTCATGGCCACCTCCAGCAACCCGGCGAGGTGGACGATATGCGGAACGCGGTCTGTGCACGGAAAACCCTGGTGACGCTCGATGGAGAGGCGAAGCCGGCAGGAGAACTGGCTGCTGAACGGGGCCTGAACTGGACGACGGTGAAGATGCGTCGCTACCGTGGCTGGACCTGGACGGAGGCATTGAGCCCAGAGTTGCGGCCCCGCAGCAGGTGGATGAATCGCTGGTGCTATGGCGCCAAGTGCCGGTTGCAGACCATCGCCTGCTGACCCACCTGCAGGCGCGACCAGAGCGACGACCCGTCCTGTGGTGCGTCGCTCCCAGGCTCTGCTGGTCGAGTTAGCACCGCAGGAAACACCCCCACGCGGGGAGGAAACACCGTTTCCACTGATGGAAACAGCCCGGGAGCGCACGGTGAGCAGAGATTGCCGAATGGCTGCTTGCAAGTCATCGGCTCAAAAGGACCTGTTGCTGAAATTCAGACTTGTGAACAAAGTAGCCAGAAGGTGCCCCTCACGTCGACGCATTGCCAGGAGGGGAACCTAGCATTTTTAATGTGTGGTCCATGCTGTATCCGGCTTCGGCCAAGGTCGTCGCTGTGTTACACCGACCATATCTAAGAAAGTACAACTGTAGAGACCTTTAATGAAGGACATTCGGAAACGCCCGCACCGAAAGGCACCAGGATTAGTGCCGGAGGAGCTGCTCGGGATGAAAAGGGCTTGCCCCATTTGTAAGACAGAGACAGAAATACCTTGGCTTGAGAAGATGGAGTTCCCCAAACAGCCTGTCAAGTCAGATAACGGGCAGTGGCACTGGGTGCCGGTCGATATCCCGCTGACATGTTCATCTGAAGCCTGCAAACACAATTTTTCCGTTAAGATACCTACTCTGCCAAACAAGAATCGGTGGGGTCTATACGGCGACGAGGCTGCGCGATATATAAGTTCCCCACCCGCAGAGCAATCTTCAGAGCCGCTCAACTTCTATTGCGTAACACTTGTTGCCTTGCATAAGCGATGGCATGATCGAGTCCGCAAGCAAATCTTCAAACTGAAGAAGGAAATTAAACCAACTGAAGACCCTGATTCTTGGGCGCATCACTTCACCGAGATATGGGGAAGCAGTCCAGAATCGAATACATTTAATCTTAAAGACAAGCCTGCCAAAATTGAGCATGCAAAGAAGCTTGCAGGGATTATTCGAAATGCAAGGCCTGGGTTGGCTACATTTAATATATCAAGCTGCATGTTAGTGCCCAGCAATCCCAAGGAACGAAAGAAACTCTTAAAGCATCAAAAGGAGAGTGCATTCTCTGAGTCGCTCGTGGCGACGCTTATGGAGTTTAGAAATCAAGAGAAAAGCATTAACTGGATATTTGACAATATCCAGGATACAACTTCTGGTGATAAGACGGAGGGATGGGCATCCGAATGTTTCTTAGGACTTCAATATACGCGCCTATTCTGCTGGGTATCAGCCGGCGCTACAGTGATTGAGCCCTCGTTCGTGCGCCCAGGGTCGCACTTCCTGCTAGAGGTGGCCGACTTCATTAGCTATTGCGTTGCGCGAGATTTTGAGCGGGCAATAATCGGTCAGCGTCCCGAGTTTCCTACTAGCCTTTTAGTCTTACTGTGTCATAAAGTTAAACGTTCATTTGCTCGCTATTTTTCCGTCCGCAG
>Ga0066601_10000712_pt1 | contig 12743 bp, 12 predicted proteins | sample Medcelwee11metaG_FD_59487 | JGI IMG/M metagenome (GOLD analysis project Ga0066601, IMG submission 59487) | Freshwater pond sediment microbial communities from the University of Edinburgh, under environmental carbon perturbations - Medium... | ecosystem: Environmental > Aquatic > Freshwater >... | reverse complement strand
TTAATAACCAGCCATTCATCCCTTGAAGAGCATGGGCCTATGGTGTAATGGATAGCACAACCGGCTTCGGACCGGTTAATCGGGGTTCGAATCCCTGTAGGCTCATTGTATCATCCTAAAATATGATTTCTCCAACAGTGGATCACATATGAGTGAAAGATCAGGATCTTAGAAAATTTGCTTTTTGCAAACCTCAGAGGACGAATTCGACTATGGTGTGCTTTTCGCAAACTTCGGAGAACTTGTTCTACTGAATCGCCCCGAGCCCTGCGGGGCGAGCATGCCCCCGGCCAGTGAGCCGTGGTGAGCGAATTCGATTGACTTTTTCCCCTCCCCAAAATAAAAGAGATGAGACTTGCAAGAGCAGTCACTCGATCCGAATCCATCGACGATGACACGCCCATTATCCCCTAATTGTTTTGCCAGCCTGCATTCTTCCCTCTTGTCCATGCTGGGATAGAATTCAACCCCTACGACCCTCGCATGCACGAGGAAATAATCGATGTGCCAATGTTTTTTCTTCGCTTTTCGTAGATGCCTCTCCACCCTACCCTCAATCCCTTTGAGTGCTGAACCCACATAGGCATAATCTCCTTTAGGGAAATGAAAAGTCCCGAGTTTTCCAACCCTGATATCCTTCTCTAAGCGTAGTGTGATAAAGAGTACATATTGGCCTTTCATTGTTCCTGACCATTTCTTTCCAAATTCAGGTGATCATTATAATAGAGACAGATATCAGTGAGCCTGCATATCTCGCATCGGGGATGACGGGGAAGGCATTGCTGCTGGCCGAATCTTACCATCAATTCATTTATCTGTATCCACCTGGATTTTGGGAGGACCGATGCGAGAGCGGATTCAGTCTCTTCCGGGCTCCTTGTCCTGACGATGCCAAGGCGGTTAGAGATCCTGTGCACATGGGTGTCGACAGGGATGGCCGGTATCCTGAACCCATAGACAAGGGTGCAGTTCGCTGTTTTTGGCCCGACCCCTTCGAGGGAGAGGAGCTCTTCCCGGGTTTTTGGGACTTGTCCCTCGAACCTGTCGATAAGATCCTGCGATATCCTCTTTATCCTTTCCGCTTTCACATGATAGAATCCTGAAGCCCGGATAAGCTTTTCGACGTGGTCTATCGGAGCATTCGCGAGAAGAGAGGGAGTCCCGTAATATCTGAAGAGACCTTGCGTCACTTTCTCAGTATTCACGTCTTTCGTCCGTTGGGAGAGTACCGTAAAGATGAGCACATAGAAAGGATCGTCGCTCCGTTCAAAGAATGTAGGCTTGTAGAGGCTCTCAAGATATTTAAGTATCCGCTCGAGGGTTTTCTTATCCATTGCCGAGGAGGGATGATCCGGTCATCTCTTTTGGTTTCCTCACTCCGATCAGCTCGAGAATGGTCGGCGCGACATCAGCGAGCCTTCCGTTTTTCACAGGAAGATCCGGCCCGACAAGGATAAAAGGGACAGGATTCAGGGTATGTGATGTCTTATGGATGCCCGCCATCTCCTCGCAATTCCCGTGATCAGAGGTGATGAGGACAGCCCCTTTTCTCTGGAGGATCTCCGGCACTATCCTCCCGATGCAGGTATCAACAGTCCTCACCGCCTCCTTTGCCGCTTCCCATACCCCGGTATGGCCCACCATGTCCCCGTTCGCGAAATTGAGGATAATGACATCATGATCCTTCTTCGATAGAGTAGAAAGCAGGGCGTCAGTTATCTTCTTTGCTGACATCTCCGGTTTCAGGTCATACGTCGCGACTTCCCTTGGGCTCGGGATGAGTATCCTGTCTTCGCGCCGAAACGGCGCATCCTTCTGGGAATTGAAAAAAAAGGTCACATGAGGGAACTTTTCTGTCTCAGCTATCCGGAGCTGGCTCTTCCCTTCCCTCGCCAATACCTCCCCGAGGATTCCTTTCATGTCGACATTTTCGAAGGCTACTGAGCCATGTTTCCGTGCCTCTTTATAGTAATCAGTCATGCAGACATAGGTGATATGTCTCTTGGCTCTTTGGAACCCTTGGAACCCCGGTTCGATGAATGCCTTGGTGAGTTCCCTCGCCCTGTCAAGCCGGTAATTGAAATGGATGACAGAATCCCCATCCTTTACCCCTTGGTATTCTCCGATGATCCTTGGCTTGATGAATTCATCAGTGTCATGTTCAGCATACGAAGTTGAAAGAGCCTCCTTCCACGAAGAGACCTGTCTGCCTGCCCCCTGGGCGATGCATTGGTAAGCGACCTTGACGCGTTCCCAGCGCGTATCCCTGTCCATGGCATAGAACCTTCCGATGACGGTCTTGATCTCTCCTATCCCTATTGTATCAATTTCAGATTGAAGTTGACTGAGGTGGCTTGATGCCGATTTAGAGGGTGAATCCCTCCCATCAGTGAAAGCATGGACGAAAACATTCCTGACACCCTCCTTCTTCGCCATACGCAGGAGCGCTGCACAGTGATCGGTCATCGCATGGACGCCTTCGCTTTGCACAAGCCCCATGAGATGAAGGGTTGAGCCTTTCTTCTTTGCCTGGACCATCGCTTTCCGAAGCGCCGGATTCTTCTGGAATGAACCGTCTTTAATGGCCCGATTGATCTTCTCTATCGCCTGGTAGACTATCCTTCCGGCTCCGAGATTGAGATGTCCGACCTCAGAATTCCCCTGGAATCCATCCGGAAGCCCTACATCAGTCCCCGAAGCCTTGAGGATGGAATGGGGACAGGAACGCACGAGGAGATCGAGGATCGGTGTGGGAGCGATTGCAGGCGCGTTGTAAGGCCTCGCTTTCCTTATCCCCCAACCATCCATGATGAGGAGGAGGACCGGACCTTCCACCTTTTTTTTCATATCCTGATACCTGTTGGCTGCATTAATAAATCTTTGGGATAGTTTGGTCTCTCCGTGGAATTGTAGTTGATATCATATTTCGGTCAAATATTTTAGACGTTATATTTTTATACTGCTTCACCAAAGACAAAGCACATGGAAGAGAGACGGCATTCCCTTAAAGTGCCAGGAGGAGAGGATATTCCAGTATTCACCTTCAAGGGAGACCCAGGACCTGCATGCTTTATCACGGGCGGGATGCATGGTGATGAGATAAACGGTATCAGTTTGGTGCATCTTGCGATGGGTGGATTGAGGGAGAAAAAAATCAACGGCACAATCCATTGTATCCCGGTCCTGAACATCTCAGGTTTCAGGCAGGGTGACAGGAAGGTCCCGCATGACGGACTCGATCTCAACAGGTGTTTCGGCGTACCTGGAGATACCCTCTCCCACAGGATCGCAAAGGTATTCCTTGAGCAAGTGGTGAGTAAATGCGATTTCGGGATCGATTGCCATGATTCAGGCAGGAATCCTGTCCTGTTGCCTCATGCGAGGGTGCATCTGGATAATAAGAAAGGAAGCATGGACGGATGCTCTATCGGATACGGACAGGTTTTCGGGAGCAGGATCGTCCTTATAAGCAAAGGGAGAAGCGGGATGCTTGCCATCACTTCTTTCCATGATTTCCAGGTGCCTGTCCTCACAATCGAAGCAGGAGGAGGTTTCGGGCTTTGTGATGGTTTCCTCAGACAGGCGCGGTCGGGCATCAATAATCTCCTCATCAGCCGGGGAGTGATGAAAGGAAAGATGACCAGAGAAAAAGAGCAATTCACATTAGAAGATACTGACCGTTTCGCATATTACTCAAGGATCCAGGGCATTCTTCATAAAAAGATTGACCTGGGAGACCGTATCCATAAGGGAGACATGATAGCGGAAATAGTAGACCCCGTGAAAGGGAAAAAGGTATCTATAGTTGCCAGCCATTGCGGTTTCGTCTTCTCTCTCCAAATCCATGATAAGATAGAAAAAGGAGAGACCATCTGCTCTATCCTTGCGGAACGTGCATGCAAACAGCACGATACAGGGCCACGCAAAGATGAGGTCTAGTGAGAAATGAAAATAATTGGGAAAGGGGCTGAAGCGACTGTCTATGAGGATAAAGGGCAGGTCATCAAGAAGAGGCTCCAGAAGACCTACCGGTTGAAGGAGATCGATGACAGGCTCAGAGGTTCACGCACGAGGAGAGAGGAGAAAGTCCTATCGAGGCTGGAAAAACTTGGATTCCCTGCGCCAAGAGTCATCGAATCAGACAGCCATAGCACCATCAAGATGGAGAAGATAGAAGGAGAAAAGGTGCGACAGGCCCTCACTAAGGATAATGCCCCTGCGATATGCAGGACCATAGGGAGTATGATACGTATCATGCACGATGCAGGGATCATCCACGGCGACCTCACCACATCGAATATGATCCGTCAAGAAGACGGGACCATCGTCTTCATCGATTTCGGGCTCTCTTTCTTCTCGACAAAGGAAGAAGATAAGGCTGTCGACCTCCACCTCATGAAGCAGGCCCTGGATTCATCCCATTATGCCATCGCGACAGAAGGCTTCGCTGCGGTGAAAGAAAGCTATGGGGATCCGCAAGTTGAGAGGAGGCTCATGCAGGTAGAGCAAAGGGGCAGGAACAAGGGAAGGCATTGAGCGCCACCGCAAAACATTTAAACAATACCGGATGTGACATGAACACGATGGAACTCGAGACTCCTAAGGGGATGAAGGATTTCCTCCCAGAAGAAGAGATTCTCCGCCAGGAGATAATGGACTCCCTGAAAGAGATCTTTGAGCTCTACGGGTTCTCTCCTATGGATACCCCTGCTGTCGAGAAGTACGATATCCTGTCTTCTAAATATGCTGGAGGCGAAGAGATTCTCAATGAGACCTTCAAGCTCCATGACCAGGGAAAAAGGCAGCTTGGCCTCCGCTATGACCTCACCGTCCCGTTCGCAAGGGTTGTCGGGATGAACCCGAAGATGAAGCTTCCCTTCAAGCGGTACCAGATGGGCAAGGTCTGGCGCGACGGTCCAATAGGCCTTGCGAGATACAGGGAATTCATCCAGTGCGATATCGACGTGGTCGGCGCGAAGACCATGGATTATGATGCTGAGCTCATCCTGCTTGCTCAGAGGTTCTTTTTGGGTTTCGGACTTGAGACGACCATCCGGTTGAACAACCGCAAGGTCCTTGATGCTATCATGGATTCCCAGAGGATCCCAAAAGAGTTGAGGGCTCCTGCCATCCTTTCGATTGACAAGCTCGAGAAATTTGGGAGGAAGGAAGTCGAACGGGAGCTCAAAGAAAAGGGCTTGGGAGATTCGGCCATCGCAGGTCTTATCGACTTGATAACCATGAAAGGGACGAATGACGTGAAATTGAACGCTCTTGAAAAGAAGATTGCCGATAATTCCGGCCTGGACGAGATACGTCGAATCTTGGCCAGATGCAAAGGGAAAGAGATCGTCTTTGATCCTTCGCTTGCGAGGGGGCTTTCCTATTACACCGGGACCATCCTTGAGGTCTTCCTCAAAGGCTCTAAGGTGACATCAGCGGTGTGCGCTGGTGGAAGGTACGATAACCTCATCGGAAGCATCCTCGGATCAGGTGAGTTCCCTACAGTAGGCATCAGCTTCGGGCTCTCGAGGATATATGACGCTCTCAAAGAATCCCGGGAAGGCAAAAAGACAGTGACTGATCTCTATATCATCCCTATCGGCACCCTTGATGCCTGCATCGATCTCGCCGAGAGGATGCGTGACGAAGGGATAAGGACCGAAGTCGACCTGGTCGGAAGGGGACCATCGAAGAACATGAAATACGCCCACTCCCTAGGAATCCCTTTCGTCGCTTTCGTCGGGGAAGAAGAGCTTGCGAAAGGAGAGGCAAAGGTCAAGGATATGGTTTCTGGCGAAGAGAGATTCGTCGCCCTTGATTCGCTCCCTGAAGTGTTCAAGAAGGGATGATCGGGTTTTCTATCATCACCGCTATTGCTTTGACAGAAAGCTTTTTAAATGGACGATGTTTCCTTGAATCCTATGAACGCGACTATCCTCAATTTCAGGACTGGAAGGCATGTCCAGACCCCAAACCAGATGATTGTTAAAGCTGAAGGAATCGAAAACCGGGTAGAGGCCGGAAAGCTTGTCGGAAAGAAAGTATCCTGGAAATCTCCCGCGGGAAAGGAGATCAAAGGTGAAATAAGGAGTGCCCATGGTAATAAAGGAGCGCTTCGGGTCCTCTTCGAGAAGGGCATGCCTGGGCAGGCCATTACGACAAAGGTCGAGATTCAGTGAAGAATTTCTCTTGATTATCTATTTTTTTGGTAATTGAATTTCAACGTGTATTTTTGAAATTTCTTTATCATATACATATCTTTAGAACTTACTTCGAAATCCTGATAAAGCTAAAAAAATTTAGAGAAAAAAAAAATTACGCTGCCTGCCGCTGCTGTGCCTGCACTTCGTAACCCATCCATCTCGCAAGCTCGAACATATGCCTGAAATCTCCTAAAGCCGCTTTCCTGTCTCCTTCGAACGAGGATTCAATGGGGTTGAGGATATCCTTGGGATAGCCCTCTTTCATGAGCTTGGCGAATTTCTGGTGGATGGAACGATGATCCTCATCCTCCATGACAGCGTTCAGATAATGGATTGTCACTATATTCAGGGCATGCATGACATTATGGACATCCTGTACAAGCTCCTCTGAAGCTTTCATCTCTTTCTTGATTGTTTCATTAATCTTTTTCAGTATATGTGCGATGCTCAGTTCATCTTTTTTGCTCTTGAGCGCGGATTCGAGTTCTCCCATGGTACTTTTCATATCAGCCTCATCCCTCTGAAGTTCAGAGAGCTTTCCGAGCTCGTCTTTCAATTCCCGGAACACAGTCCCTGATGTGAAATTGTTGGTGGTGAGATTGGCATAACGGAGCCTGCTCGAGCGATCCCTGAACATGTCAAGCGATTCCTTGACTATTGTCTTGATATCGCTCCCTTCTTTTGAGAGCGTCGTTGAAAAGTGCTCCTCGATCTCAGTTATCATCTTCCTGAGGTTCGGGAAGCGGTTTTTTGCATCTGCCAGAAGCTTGAGGAGATCCTGGAAATCTTTGGCCTCATCGGCAACCTCATCATGGAGGATTCTCATCTCATTCTCTTCGATTGTGATGATGTTCTTCTCTTCCCCTTTGAAAAGGTCCAGCAGCTGGATCAACGATTTCTTGGTCTTGTTTATATCCCCTTTTTCAGACGCGACTGTGAAATTGTCCTCGATAGCTTTTTCCATGAGCATGGATCTCCTGAGACCCCTTATCTTCCTGACACTCACCTTAAGAAGGCCCCTTAGCGACCGAAGATGCATAAATGAGAATGATGTTATCATAGTATCACCTCGATGACAATGCCCTTTTTTTTGTTTCTCTGTTTAAATATTTATGGTGTTTTTGATATAGCTTTTTTGATGCTAGCGAGCATGCCGGTAACAGGAGTAATTTTTTTATTTGAGGTCCCTAACGAAAGTTTTTCTTTCTCACTGATGAGTCCAGTTTGTGAGAGGTATGAAATAAAAGAATGGATAGCCCCTTGGATATCACTATCATTTTTCATGATGTATTGGCAAAAGGCCTGGATTTTTGGCCTATGAGTCTCAAATTCGCTGGCATGGTTCTTTATCTCAGATTCGATGTGCGCCAATTTTTCTAAAAGGATATCGGTCTCCTTCTTCGCCTCTTCCTTGTTTTGAGGATGGACTGCCTCGAGATTATTGATTTCCTCATTGATTTTTTTGAGCAAAGCATTTGCTGAGGTGAATCGCATCTGAAGAGGCCCAATTGCGTTGATATTTTCCTCAGTCTTCTCCCTGATGAAATCCCTGAAGCCATTACCCGAAATGGGCCTGAATTCTTTATCGAACGCCTTCAATATTTCTTCTGTACCCGGCGAATGTCTCCAACTATCCAGTTCGTCAAGAATCGCTTGGGGTTCTTTTATATTGTAATCTTTAAAAAACTTAAGTTGACTCGTCATGTCTAGTATTTTTTGCTTGGATGTCTTCTTCAATTCTCCTTTCATTAAGTTGATGGTCTTTTCTATCTCATTGAAATCAGAATTGAACGTGAATTTTCGATCTTCCTTTTTACCTTCGATGAGTCTCTGTTCTATAGGCACCATATATGTGCCCTCAATCTGTTGGAGAGTGACAGTCTCATCGTTTTCTTCCTTATCTAGCAGGAGTAACCTTTGTATCCTCTGTTTTTCATCTTCAGTCCTTTCTGTGAATCTTCTAAAAACCGAGAAATCTACAGGTGAAGCTTTATTCTCGAGGAGTGCGACATTTCCGATGGTTAAGAGACCTTTCTTTGGATCATTAAAAAAAGTGGCAGCTTGGTCAGATAATTTGCCATAGAGACCTTCCTTTTGTGATTCATTTCCATGTCGAGCTAGGTAGACAATTATTAAGGCAAAAGAAAGATAACTTGACGCAATGTCATTATTAACTTCTGAAGCCCGTTTCAAGAATGCCACAAGAATACCCATGACATCTGCAGGGATTTTTAGGATCATAAATTCGCCCTCATCTGCAGAAAGGAAGGGGAGAAGGATAAGCAGAGGCCGATAAGAGGGGTTAATAGTACTAAGATGATTATCGATTATGTATTTAACCTGATAAAATTCTTCCTTAGAGAGCCCAGTAGAAATTTTAATATCCGGTGAATGTGAAGGAAGCTGTCCGTTTTGAATGTAGGTGTAAAATAATCTTACTGTATTAACATCACGCCCTTTATCGAAAAAATTTCCAGGAGACCTTTTCCCCTCTGTGATATATTCTATCTCTCTACGTGGTCCAGGGATGATTGGTTCATCACTAATCGTATAGGACGGCCCTCCGGTCCTTGTTCCGTTTTCTAATGTGAAAGTGAATCGAGTGTCCTCAGCAATAGATTTTTCGTTGGCAGATGACGATAAGACTCGGACTATATATACCCCATTAGGAATTGTTCCATGAGGGACCTCCTTTGAATTCACTTCACCCCAGACTTCCTCATTATCTGGAAGAACGAATCCAACGTCCGCTGGAATTATATTACCGCCATAATGCTGATCAAATGATATTTGATTAATCCTGCAATTGAGATATCTAATAGTTATTTGAAGATTTTCGTTTGTGAATGCTTTTCCCCCAGATTCGACCTTTTTGCCACCTGACAGCGCCTCTATCCATATTTGCGGTACCTCATCAGTCACCACAGTCCTTGGGAGTTTTCCGATTTCTCTTTCAAGCTTGAAATCTACAGTGCTATTCTCATCTATCTCAACGTCCTGTGATTTTTTATCATCAGGGATGCCATTCATGTCAAGACTCACCGAATGTTTTCCCTTTGAGAGGTCTGAAAACCTGAATTTCCCATGATTATCGGTTGTTGTGCTCAGTTCTGCCATATTATATCACTCTGACTGTAATATTTCTCGCTCCGCCTTGTTGGCCGCCATAGAGAGACGGAGATTGGACGATAACATTTCCGTGGATCGCACCTATGTTTCCATCGATGGTGATCATCCCAAGGTATTTCTGTTCCCTGTTTTTCATGGTTTTTACCCAGAAATGGATCTCATTATCATCTTCTGGATAATCGCCATCGACAGCGAGGACGATGGTAAGATAATTATTCCTGAATGGGTGAGCAGGGTCTCTGACATTGCTTACGCTGTATCCTGCGAAAAGTATCATAGCCTTATCGACTATTTTTCGTGATTTCCCTGTCGCCATGATGAACATCTCAGGGTTGAGGAGGAAATCGACATCATTGATGAGGTTACTAAGCTCAGGATCATTGATCATAGGAAGTATCCTTGACCTGAAGGAGCCCCCTGCCAAAAAGCTCCAACCAGTGGTGTCTCCGCCAGCGAGATTCCTTGGTATTGGTATTACCCTGTTTCCTCTTGACAAGAAAAGATTCATCTGCTGACGCATTTCCCTCATCCTTGGATATCTGGTCCATACTTTGGCGATCGATAACGCCCCTCCTATAGCAGCCCCTGTTGCTGTCCCGAGACCGGTTCTGACATATTGCCCATAGTCAGTCCAAAAAGTATTGATGAGAGTGAACAGAGCTTCATAATTTCCCGCAAGACCACCGATTGTCGCTCCTATCAGTCCTCTTACCGCCACCCTTCCCCTGATGACTTCATGCATCTTAGCCCCATGGAACTGGATTGTAGTTGAAGATGTCCCTCTCGGCACTCTTGAAGGATCAGGCCGTGAGATGAAATCTTTCATGGAATCAGTCACAATTATGGTCGCCTTTGATTTCCCCGGCCTTCCATCCCTCATGGGCAGGACCTGATATGTCCCTATCGGAATCGGTTGCCTCAATTTTACAGTCAATTCTGTGTCTGTCAAATCTTCTGGTGATCCAATCATGGGGTCGCGTATATTGTTCTTACCATCCTGGAGAGCGATTGTAGTATCTGGAGTGAACTTGACTCCAATGACTTTTAGGGTAGGCATCTCATTTGTTGTCACCTGATTACACAATGAAACGATATCATCCTCATTGATGACCATGACATCATTCACCGCAGGCCCATCAGGGTCGCCTCCTGCTGTCGCCAGGACCTTATCCGACCACGCCCCTGTTTTCCCGTTCTTCCCGATGGCCCGGATCTTAAGCATGGGATTCGTCATGTCTTTGATAGGGAATTCAATGGAAACCTTCATCCCGTCGGTGAGTTGTGCAGGATAGACCTCAAATGTCCTCTTGGAAGATAATCGATTGTGGTTCCAATACCTGATTTGATATTTTTCGACTTCAGTCGCCTGGGTCTTATTCCATGCCACATATAGCCTGAGCTCAGACCCATAATAGCGTTTCTGCGCCGAGACTCCTGAGACTTTCTCCGGGGTGGCGGTTTCCGGATCCCTGCCATCCCTTCCCTTAGTACCATATTTTTCTCTGCCGCCATCAGATTTATTTTCCTTTTTTCCAAACAGATTGCTGAATAGGCCGCCTTCCTTTCCTGAGGATGAGCTGTTTCCTTCGAGGATGAACCAGATTATGCCAAGGAGAAGGAAAAGCCAGCCGAAAGAGAACCAGCTTTTTCCGTTCATGAGCATGCCATAGACGATCATCCCGATTCCGGTCGACATGAAAGTGAGGGGCCAGCTTTTCTTTTCCCCTTTCAGGTTCATGTAGACAAGACCAAAAGTGAGCATGGCTATCGCGAAGCCGCCGAACCATCCCATGGTCTCAAGCACCCGCTCCACCATGTTAAGGGGCCCACCTGGCCCGAGGAATATGATCCCCATGGTGGAAAGGATAGCGAGGGAGACAGACACGATCCTACCGTACTTATTTGCTCCTCCTGAACCTCCGAAGACAGTGACTTTGGATAGCCCTGCGCTGAAGATGTTCGCGAGCAATATGATCATGAAGATGACAGTCAGGCCGAGTTTCACATAGGTCCCCTGCATCATATCGAAGAACGCCCGGAAACCGTTATCAAGAGCGTCGCCGAGATCGACAGACATCTGACCTGCTACAAAGGGCATGATTATTAGAACAGACATTCCAATGAGCAGATTTCTTCGCAGGTTCATCGTTTCTTCACCTGTTTCAGTGTTTCTTTGTGCTGCTCATTGAACTCCTTCATGTGGATCTCGATATTCTTTGAACGGACTAGACCAAGCTCATCGCAGATGAGAGAGAAATCATCATATACCTCCTTATCGATAAGGAAATTGTATCGTTCTTTGTTCGATTTTTGTCTTGGCATCCGTTCATTGCCCCTGTGTAATGGGGTGTAATTTTTATCAAAAATAAATAATTATGTTAAATCATACACACGCTAATATTTAAATGTTACGGAAACAGGTACATAGTGAATGTTTGCTCTTGAGGCCTATATCCTCGGCAGTTCTTTGATACCTGCTTACAAATTACATAGCGTTCGACTGATAATAATGATGTTAGGCATATGAATTGACAAGAAGATCCGCGGAAGACGACCAATTCAGCTTTTCCCCCTGGTTTAATCCTGGGTGTGATAACTCAAATATTATCTAAGAATTAACGGGCATATCTTTCACCCCAGAGGTTAATCAGCGTTACTCGATAAAGAGATCTTAGTAAATTATTCTCGGCACATGGCCCATGTAATGCGATCAAGAAAAACAGGAGTCACATAATACTTGGGATTGAATGTAAAATGCAAAAAAGAAAACAAAGATATATAAATGATGCAATCCAATAAATATCCATGCTAGAACTCAAAGGGGAGATAAAAAAAGAGAAGGACAGATATGTTGGATTCAACCATTGGATCAAGCTCACCATAGGAAGGGCTGGATTCAAATTGGGGGAAGCCATGATCACCACTCATATGCCTGGCCTTGAGGAATATGAATTGAAGATCAAAGGAGAGATCAGCAAACAGATCCACAACCTTAAAAATAACGAACTAGCTCCGCGTTTGAGGAATCTCCTGGTTATCGAAAAAAAAGAAGTAAAGGACAATGCGGCGATAAAAGGACTCAAACGAGACATAAACCAGATAGAATCCAAGATCAAGTCCCTTGAACATTCTCTCAAATCACACCACAGCCTTGAAGGTAAATCTTTCAGGCTTATCATCTACGATGGGAATTAGATTGGTTAACTACAGTTAGTCGATAATGGATTTCTCGTCAATTATAAATAACTAACAGTAGTTAATCGACTAACTCATTCGCCCCCTGATATCGATGCAGACGCAGGATGCGGCCGGCATGATTCGGCAGAACCATAGAAAGTTTTATATACTGAGATTTTCATAGAAATAATACAACTATTAAGAAACAATCAGAGGTGATTAAATGGTAAA
>Ga0066601_10000710_pt1 | contig 12754 bp, 9 predicted proteins | sample Medcelwee11metaG_FD_59487 | JGI IMG/M metagenome (GOLD analysis project Ga0066601, IMG submission 59487) | Freshwater pond sediment microbial communities from the University of Edinburgh, under environmental carbon perturbations - Medium... | ecosystem: Environmental > Aquatic > Freshwater >... | reverse complement strand
TGCCCGACGTGCCGCCTGTGCCCGACGTGCCGCCTGTGCCCGACGTGCCGCCTGTGCCCGTACCGGCCGAGCCCGCCGTTCCAGCCGAGCCCGCCGTTCCAGCCGAGCCCGCCGTCCCAGCCGAGCCCGCCGTCCCAGCTGAGCCCGCCGTCCCAGCCGAGCCCGCCGTTCCAGCCGAGCCTGCTGCACCTGCCGCCCCCGCGTCCGTTCCGCAGCCCGCAATGATCAAGTGGCCGCAGGTGTGCGACGAAGGATCGCATGCGTCCGTCGTGCAAACGTTGCCATCATCACACTGACCATCATTGACGCAACAACCGAGGATGCTCGTGGTCGAACACTCGTTGGTCGGCAAACAGGTGTCTTGCGTGCAGACATTACCGTCGCTGCAATCACTATCCAACGTGCAACACCCGGTCACCGCGAGATGGGAGCACGTGTCGCTCGCATTGTCACAAGTATCCTTCGTACAGGTGTCACCGTCGGAGCAATCCCCGTCCCCCTGGCAGCATCCGGTGACCGCGGCGTAGGCGCACGTCCCTCCGTTGCAGGTTTCCGTTGTGCACGGGTTGCCGTCGTCGCAGTCCGCCGCACTGGCGCAGCAGCTCACGACCGGGTCGAACAGGCATTGGTTCGTCGCCTCGTTGCAGCTGTCGGTCGTGCACGAGGAGGTGTCCGCGCAGTCCCCGTCGCCGTGGCAACAACCAGATATGTCGCTGTAGACACAAGCCTTCGATTCGCTGTTGCAGACGTTCGTCGTGCACACGTCTCCATCGTCGCAATCCGCATCCTCGTTGCAGCACTCGGTCTGGGCGGTGTGCGTGCACTCATGCGACGAAGATACGCAGATATCCATCGTGCAGCTGTCGTTGTCGTCACAGTCACCGTCGAACTTGCAGCAATCGGCGATGGTCGAAGCCGAACAGGTTCCCGAGCTCGTGTCACAGGCGGTGTCGGTGCAAGGGTCGTTATCCTCGCAGTCTTCATCCGTCGTGCAGCAGTTCGCGATCGTTTCGTGTTCGCAAGTATTCGTGGCGATATCGCAGCTATCTTCCGTGCACGCGTTGTCGTCCTCGCACTCCGAGGCCAATCCAAGGCAGCACCCGTTGATGTGGTCGTGCTTGCACGTGTGGGTGGAGAGGTCGCAGAGGTCAGCCGTGCAAACGTTGGAATCTTCGCAATCACTGTCCGTGGAACAACAGCCTGTGACTTCGTCGTAGGAGCATGTGCCGGTGCTCGTGTCGCAATCATCGTGCGTGCAGGGATCCGCGTCATTGCAGTCCGAGGCATTCGAGCAGCAATTGCCCTGCGGCGTGTACACGCAAACGTTCGTGGTCGTATCGCAAGTGTCCGCCGTGCAGCTGTCCCCATCGTCACACTGACTGACGTCGGTGCAGCACTGAGACACGGCCGTGTACGCACACGTGTTCGTCCCACCCTGACAAACGTCGTTGGTGCAAACGTCGCTGTCGTCGCAGTCAGCCGCGACCGCACAGCAGCCGGTGATGGGCGAGTTCACGCATACCCCGGGGTTGCCGCCGGACTTGTCGCAGAGGTCCGTGGTGCAAGGATCGCCGTCGTCGCACACGGTGTTGTTGTTACAGTCGAGCGCTTGCCGAACCACCCCCGTGGCCTCTCTGGGCGATTCATCGACGGCGCACGCTGCGGCAAGGCCGACTCCCGTGATCACGGACAACCACGTACCGAGGCTTCTTTCACGCTTCATGGACTCCTCCCGCTCCTGAGAACGACCGTCGAGGCGAGGTTCGCCCGACCTGGGCGCTGCACGACGGGACCAAAACCGGTCGTAAGCCCGCCTCAGGTTGGCAAGCCTTCGACCATTCCTACAGTCTCGCGTCCCAGTCCGAACGGCTCAGTTTTTTTTGGCGAGTGGCGACAGGAGCGCCAGCGGGCAGCTCGCACACGTCGACCACGTGGTCTTGGCGCTGGAGTCCGTGGTTCCGCCGCCGGGATTCGAGCCGTTGGTGGGGCTCCTGGCAGGGTTCCGGGTCCATGCCAAGGCTTGAAGCGTAGCCGCCGTGCGAAGCGCGCAGTTTCGGGGCGTAGGACTCACCCGGATCGAGCAGCGATCAACGAGCGCTCTGAGACACCCATCCGCGGTCCTTGAAGTACTTGTACGTGGCCTGCTTTCCGCAGCCGCGCACGCCAATCACGGTTCCTTCGCTGTCCGCCGGCAGGTCGATGGATCCGTCCGCAAGCTCGGTGACTTCGACTTGCTCAGCGGGGCACTGAAGGTCAAACGCAGCGCGCTTGAGTTCCGTTGCCTCGAAGCCCTTTTTGGACGAGGCCGGGAAGTAGCCACCGCAACCTGAAGTGAGCAGGGCCGAAGCGATCAATATCGAACGGTGTTGGCGCATGTCGAACCTCGTGGGTCCAGAGCGTATGCCAGATGACGAGCACGCCGACAAGCACGGAGCTTGGCCCTGATCCGGAGCGAAGCGACCGGCTGGGAGCGAATTGCGTTCGGCCGGCAGGGAAGCCGAACGGTGGCACCAGACTGGCGACCGGCAAGAAAGTGCACGGGAACCATCAGATGGGTCTTGCCCCGGTCGGCGGTGTTGTCGTGGAGGACGGACGGGCGGTGATCGTCAGGCGGCCATGATGCGCTGCATGAGCGTCGGGTTGGGGCCCTCGGCGGGCGGGTCGGTGAGGAGGTAGGGGGGCAGCTTGAAGCCGAACTTGATGGCGCCAAAGAACCACGCCAGGCCCGGCACCGGTCGACGGCCGCGAAATCATGGGTCGATCGCCGCAACGTCCACGCGCGGCTGTACAGCACGCGCGCGAATCAAGTACGATTCCGCCATGTGGCGGAATTCCAGGTCTCCTCGGCTCTTTCTCTCGTCTTGCGCGTGGGCGGCCTCGCTCTTCTCGCTGGTCCTCCCGGGGTGCGGGCAAGACGACAGCTCCGCCTCCAACGCGGGACCGTCGGCCCCGGACGCGGCTGTTCCCGACTCGGCCGGCGGGTCCGGCGGTGACGCCGCGATGCAGGAGTCCGGGCCCGACGAGGACGCGGGGTACGATGGCGGTGAGGACGGCAGTGTCTGGCCCGAAGGCGGCGAGGACGCGGGGGAGGGAGGCCCGGACGGTTCCGCGCCGTATTGCCTGTCCTGCACGCGGTGGAAGGTCGGCCCGCCGGTTCGCTTGTTCGGGCCCGTGGGGAGCCCGGGCGACAGCCAGCTGTTCGCCATGCCTGGCGCAGCCGGGCTCGTGGCCTGGTCTGCCAACGCCACCACGCAGCTCCTGCAAGGCCCTTCCCTCGAGACGCTCCAACTGATTCCGGGCGCGCCTGTGCTCGAGCCGGGCCCGGCCGGAGGCTTCGACGAATGCGGTGCCTGGCTGCAAGCGGCCGAGCTCGACCAAGGCATCCTTCGCGGCTGGTATCACGCAGAAGAGAAGTGCGACTACGCCGTAAACCAGACGCACAAGTCGGTCGCCTATGCCGAGTCGACAAACGGCGGGCTCACGTTCTCGAAGACCACCTATCCTGACAACCGTGTGCTCACCGGCACGAGCACGCCGGCCGTGGGGATGAGCTCCGGCGCAGGGGATCACTCGATCGTACGCTGGCACGGCGACCTCTGGATGTACTTCATCGACTGGAGCACGCCGTGGGGAACCGGCGTCGCCAAGGCTCCCGGCGCATCGGGAGGCGTGCCCGGCTCCTGGCAAAAGTGGTATCAGGGCGCATTCTCGGAGCCGGGGTTGGGCGGCCAGACCACCGTGCTCGGCTGGCTCGGGACCAACGTCACCCACCACGCCCCGTCCGATCAGCTCGTGCTTGCCATGATCGATCCCGCGTTCGGCGGGGTGCGTCTCGGGTTTTCGAAAAACGGTATCGAGTTCGAAGCGCTCTCGGAGCCGCTGGTGGTGGTCGAGGAGGAGAGCTGGGTTAGGACACCGGATTCTGGAGAGCTGTTCGCCTATCTGGTCATCGTGCCGCCGGAGGGTGGGAAGAGCTGGAACGACGAGCTCTACTTGTCCTATGTCTATCTGCCGCCAGGGGAGGCCTTCGACCAACGTCACCAGGTGGTACGCCGGGTGACGGTCGAATCCCAGGCTGCCCCGGTCTCGCCCCAAGTACGCGTGGCCCTTGCGAGGACCTTCTCGGCGGCCAGGAACGACCACTGGATTACGACGTCGATGGTGCCTTCCGACTATGCCACGGAGTCCGTGCTGGGGTATCTGGCCACGAAGGACGCCGGCGGCATGACGAGACTCCTGGACTGCTACATACCGGGTTGGGACGATCACATGGTCGGTCCGGGGGACTGCGGGGGCGGGGCGGTCGCGCTGCGCACGCTGGGGTGGGCCTATCCCACGCAGCAGCCCGGGACCATTGCGTTGCGACGGTGCTACCTGGCGTCGCAGACCGATCACTGGGTCTCGACGATTCCGTGCGAGCAGGAGGCGGCCGGTGCGGTCGAGGAGTTCGTGCTGGGGTACGTGCCGGAAGATTGAAGGTGCCGAAACGTGTGCTTGAACGGCTCCCCTCGGTCCAACAACCAACGCAGGCAAACATGTCGCCACGACCCATCCTCCGACGCATCACGCTGTTGACGGCAGTCGCGGCGTCTTGGGCCGGACACGCACAAGCCACTGAACCAACGACCGCATCGCTCAGCTGGGTCCGCCTGCCCGGATCCGAGTCGTGCGTTCCGGCCCAATCACTCGCGCGTGATGTTGAGGAACACCTGGGAAAGAACGTCTTCGTTTCGCCGTCCGTCGCTGGAATCGTGATCGAAGGACGCGTCGAGCCCGAGGCGCGTGGGGGATTCACGGCCACGCTTCATGCGACCCGCGCTGATGGCACGGATCTGGGCGTGCGGACGCTGGCGTCTCAACCCGGGGAAACATGTCGCAGCCTCGACGAGAACCTCGCGTTGGTGCTGGCCTTGATGATCGACCCCGATGCCGTCGCCCGGACGCGCGATCTCCAAGCGGCACCGCCTCCCCCGCCACCACCTCCCAGTCCTCCGCGCGTGGTCATCAAGACCGAACGTGTGCTCGTCCCCGTCGACAGGCTCCAGTCCGAAGACCCGTGGACCGGAGAAGCTCGCGCCGCGATCACGCTCTCGGGTGGCGTGCTCCCAGGCGCAGCTTTGGGTTTCTTGGCTTCGGGTCAGGTCGACCCACCCGGATTCTGGCCGGTCGAGCTGACAGGCTATGGTTGGACAGAGCGGAAAGCCAAGGTCGCCGGAGGCGGCGCCACCTTCTCCATGATGGCCGCGTCCATGTCCGTGTGCCCCAGCACGTCGGTCACCGATTCGTTGCGTGCCACCGCCTGCGCGGGCTCTCTAGGAGGCGCGATGCGGGCTCGCGGGTTTGGATTCGATCAGGTCAACGAGGGCACCAAGCCCGTCTTTGCGCTCGTCTCCTCTCTGCGGCTCGCGCTTGACTTGTCGGGCCCGCTCTTCGTGTCCGCCGGCGTGGGGCTGCACGCCGCGGTGGTCCGTCCACGCTACCTGCTCAACGAACCCGATGGCTCCGAGCGCGACGTCTTCCAGATGGCCTCGGTCGGTGGAATGGGGGAATTCGGACTGGGTCTGCGTTTTCGTCCATAATTCGTCCCGACCGCCTCCATGGAACCGGTGTGAGATGCCGCTCTTGCAGGACGCCAACACGCCAAACAGGTCCGCCTCGCGCGGCGCAGAAATAGCGTCACTCCTGACGTTTCGTGCGCTGTATCAGGACCATGTCGCGTTCGTCTGGCGCTCCCTCAAGCGACTCGGCGTTCGGGAACGAGATGTGGAAGACGCAGCGCAGGAGGCCTTTCTCGTCGCACACCGGAAGTTCTCGAACTTCGACGGCGCCTCTCCGCGCGGATGGCTCTTTCGGATTTGCCTTTGCATCGCAGCCGACTATCGAAAGCGGGCCCACGTCCGTCGCGAAGAACCGTCCGAACTGGCGCCCGACACCGTCGTGCCACCAGGACAAGTCCTCGCCCTCGAACAGCACCGTACCCGCGCCCTGCTCCAGTCCGTTCTCGACGAGCTCGATGAAAGCAAGCGAGCCGTCGTGGTGCTCTACGAGCTCGAAGAGCTGGCCATGCCCGAAGTCGCGGAGATCCTCGGCTGCCCGCTGCAGACTGCCTATTCGCGCCTGCACGCCGCCCACAAGGAGATGCTTCAAGCGCTGCGCCGGGCAGGATGCGGAAAGGAGGCGTCGTGATGTCGAACGAAGTGTCGCGGTGGACCGCTGACGGCTCCGACGCCCCTGATGACATGCGTGACCTCCTGCGTTCCGGCAAGCTGGACGACCCTTCGGAACCTCAAGTCGACGCGTTGTGGGCCAAGCTGCAGCCGATTGTGGGACCGGGCGGTGGAGAGGGTTCGGGACCGGATGGTGCGGAAGGACCCGATGCCCCAGCTCCCGTGCCCAGCGCGTCCGTGGCTGGTGCGGGCGCGTCTGCCGCCGGAGCGGGAGCCGCAACCTGGGTTCGTCCGCTCGTCACCGCGCTCATCGCAGGCGCAGCGATTTCGACCAGCGCCGTCTGGGTGGGAGAGCAAAATCCGCACGTCGAGCGGAAGCGATCAGAAGTGTCCGAAACCGTGCCCTCCAGCGTCGCTCCGACCGTCCCGCGTGAGGTGGACCCGAACGATCGAGCCGATTCTCCACCCGCGCAGCGCGACCCCGAAGTCAGTCCGCCCGTCCTGCGTGATCGAGCGCGTGCCCCGCGCGGTACCGGGACGAAGCCCGACGCGGCGGTGGAGGCCCCCGTGGAATCAGAAGCGGAGTATCTTCAACGGGCGCACGCGGCGCTTCGCTCCGGACTCGCCTCCCAAGCGTTGTCGATGGCGAACGATCATGCACGCCTCTATCCGCGCGGTGTGCTGTCACAGGAGCGCGAGATCATCCTCGTTCAGGCGCTGGTTCACCTGGGCCGACGCCAAGACGCTATCGCCCGCACGGAGTCTTTCTTGCGTCAGTACCCAAACTCCGCGCACGCCCGCAGGTTGCGCACCGTGTTGGGGCTGGCGGAACCGACCGAAACGGACCCCGCAACAAAATCGCCCGATGAGGTCATAATGTCCGATGGGGGAGTCCATTCCCAACCCGAGCGATTCGAAACGGGGGGTTCGAAGCCCTAGGACGCGCAACGTCGCGGCGGATCCCCACATGCTTGGAGGTAGGAAATGTCCTCGATTTCTTTGCGTAGCAACGCTTCGATTCAAGTCTTGGCCGCGATCGCAACCGCGTCGCTTCTCGCCGCGTGTGTGCTTGAAGAAGATGTGGGGTCGAACGATCCGGACGATGGAACGGGCGGCTCAGCCGGTTCTGGGGCCACGGGCGGCTCAGCCGGTTCTGGGGCCACGGGCGGCACAGCCGGCTCCGGGGCCACGGGCGGCACAGCGGGGACTGGCGCCACAGGGGGTACAGGGGGGACTGGAGGCACGGGCGGCACAGCGGGGACTGGAGCCACGGGCGGCACAGCGGGGACGGGAGGCACGGGCGGGACTGCGGGGACTGGAGGCACGGGCGGTACAGCGGGTTCTGGAGGCACGGGCGGTACAGCGGGTTCTGGAGGCACGGGCGGGACTGCGGGGACTGGAGGCACGGGCGGTACAGCGGGTTCTGGAGCCACGGGCGGCACCGGCGGTTCCGCAGCCGACCCGTGGCAAACACTTGCCGTTTCGTTCAACGCGCACAGCTTGCGCGCCGTGGGCAACGACATCTACTGGACCACGCTCGGTGACACCGACAACCCGCCGGCCGGCGGCGGCTTCTACCGCATCGCGAAGACGAGCTCGTGGATATCGGGAAGTCCGATCATCCAGGGCGAGACCGTTTCGTACTTTGGAGGCAGCGCTCGATCGTTCTGTGTCGATGGGGACTCGGCGATCATCTGGTCCACGATCCTCGATCTCGGCTACTCCGGCTCGAACATCGAGTCCGTGAGCCTCTCGAGCGGCGGGGGGATCGAGCTGTTCGACATGGGGATAGCCATCCCAGCCGACATCGGCGGTCGCGATCAGGTAATCGCCATCGACGACACCTACCTCTACTTTCCGTGCGAGGACTACTGGTGGGACGACGGCATTTGCAGGGGAAAGAAGGACGGGACGGGGGAACTCGAGTTGCTCGCCAGCGACCCTCCAACGTACCTGACCAACCTTGCCGTCACGTCGACCCACGTGTACTGGACGAGCTATGGAGGGACTGCCTTCCCCGGTTCCTTGGATAGGGTGGCGAAGGGCGCACCGTACGGGACCGTGGAGCACGTCGCGGATCTGCCTGAGATGCCGACCTCCATGCTCACGCAAGGCGACGACGTCTACGTGTACGCGGCCGAGCTGAAGCATGGCATGCCGAGCGATCCCGCGGTCGAAACCGGCACCATCTACCGCTTCGTAGATGGACAAGGCCCGGGTCAGGAGCTGGCTACGTTGGAGGCCAGGGGGGGACGCTTGGCGTCCGACGGCACGCACCTGTACTTCGGCGACGGTGGCATGTCGCTCGATCTATTCCGCGTCCAGCTGACAGGCGGTGCGCTCGAGACGATGCTGACGGAGTCCCACGACCAGCTCGTCATCGGAGATGTCGAAGTCGACGCGACCCACGTCTACTGGATCGCCGAGGGCGAAGGCAGCTACGCAGACTTGATCCGACGCGCGCCCAAACCTTGAGTCTCGGCTCGCTCGGCCCTGGTCCACGTCGAACACAGTGAGCGCGGCGAGGGGGCTTTGCGAAAGCCCCCTTAGGAAAACCTGGACCCAAAGCAGCGCGGAGCGCTTGATTTGGGGCTAGCATTTCGCCGTGGCGCGACAAGCACACAGGACTGGCGCTGCCGCAAATGCGCAGCCCAAAGCGGGGTTGCAGCTTTCCTCCTGACGAGGACGATTCATGGGAGACGACGATGGGTCGATGATAGTCTGACCACGGAGTTCGATCTTCATGGTCCGCCATCGCCTCATCGCTTCGTTTGTCCTCGCCGCGTCCGTCCTTGCCACCGCGCGAGCGCGCGCGCAAGAACCGGTCCGCACACTCGACTTGCGATCGCTTTATCACGAGGCCCCAACCGGCGCGGAACGGCGGCGCGAGGTTTACGACACGCTCGTTGCCGCGGCGTGCCTGCAAGGCATCGTGAACCGCGAGGCGCCCAACCTGTACCTGTTCCATGTGCTCAGTGTGGTCGACGGGAGCTTCGACACGGACCAGCTCTGGTTCGACCGAATGCAGGACCCGAAGATCGGCGCGGGCATTCTGGACGGGCGCCCCATCGAGACCGTCGCCAACCTCGACGACGCTCTCCAGGTCTATTCCCAGCAGATTCAGGGGTTGGTGGTGTGGGATGAGAAGGTCCCAGCCACGGTCAACGCCGCGTTCGCGGCGGCCGGCGCGGACGACCTCATCGCGGTGCGGTGGGACGACAATCCGCAGAGCCTCCATCAGCGCCTTGGGCCCCTCTTTCCGGTCAAGGTCTGGCTGGTGAACCAAGACGGTTCGTCGCGTTTCCTTGATGACCAAGGTGGAGCCTCGATCCCTGACCTCACGCGACAGACCTCCCAGAGTGCCAAAGCCGATACCTACGTGTGGGTGCTCGAGAAGTACGCCAAGGCGGGCTTGCTCTCCCCGACGGACTTCGGTTGGATGCTCGATGCACGTTGGATCCACGATCCAACGGACTACAACGGAGCCACAACGGCAGTGAACCAATGGCAGGTATCGAATCGGGACTTTCTCGTGGCGCGCCGGGGCTTGCCGTTCGATCTGTCGCCGTGGTCGGACGTGACGCCGACCGACGATCCCGGACAGCCCCTCGGTACGGACCCCGCCGTCTTGACGGAGTTGATGGCGGACGCGCGCAGTCGTGCCGGTGACGAGGTCATCACGATCCGGGGATTCTTTGGCTGGCAGTTCAAGTATACGACGCTGCAGGGGTTGCCGCCCGGGCACGAGCCGGTGGTCGGGGAATGGACGGGCGTGCGTCTGGTGTCGCCCCACGCGGCGGGCTTGGATGCGGACGCGCCTGGCGTGGCGACGATGGCCAACGCGTCGTTCTACTCGCATGTTCCTCTCGACGAGGTTCCGGTCCCCCAGCGCCGACCGACACCGGAAGACCTGGTCGGGGGCGGCTTGCTCTCGGGCTTGGCCTCCAACGGCGGATTCGAGGACGGGGAGGACGGTTGGGTGATGCACGTGACCAACCACGTGGTCTACACGGAATCGCCGTCGGGCCCCGCTCGCAGCCACGGCGGGCTGCGATTTCTGGAGTGCAACACATCCGCGGTCGGTGACGATCAGCAGGACAACTTGTATCGCGATGGGCCTGGCGTGGCTGCCGGACAGCGGGTGACGCTGCGCGCGTTCGTGCGTGCCCCGGGCGCTCCCGTCCAGGGGGAGCTCGTGATCTGGGCGACGGGAGGAACGCAAGAGAGCGCAGGGACACAGTTCACGGCAGGGTCTGATTGGTCCGAGGTTCGGGTGCAGCTCAACGTACAGGAGTCGGGGCACACGGCAACCCGTGGACAGCTCTATCTGCGCACCGCCGGGGCGAACCTCGATGTCGACGACGTGGCGTTTTATGCGGGTGACGCGGCCAGCGGGCAGGTCGAGCCCGCCAACTACATGCTTTGGTTCGTCGGCGACTACGACGCAGCTGCGTGGATCTATGCATTCACACCCAAGACGTGGGACGGGGCCGGGCGGGGAATTGTCCCGCTCGCTTGGGACTTCAGCGGCCACGTGGCGACGAGATTCCCCTTGTTCTTCCGGCATGCGCTCGCCACCCGGACGGCGCGGGATTCCTTCATCGGGGCGGACAGCGGTCCGGGGTACGGGAACCCGAGCGTGATGGGCGCCGCCGCGCGCGGAACCTGGGCTCGGGCCGGCGTCCGCGCGGCACGGAGACTCGACACGTCGCAAGCCTGGATCCTCAATCCGCTCGATCCCTTCGAAGCCCAGCACATGGATGCCGTGGCGCCGTTCTGCGGCGACGGCGTGTTGCTGATGAGCCCGGGCGGTCTGAGCACGCCTTCCCTGGTCGGACAAGTGCCGGTCGTTGCCCTCGACAACGCAAGTGGCGACGGCATCTCCGGGCTCACCTCCTGGATTGTCGGTGCCACGCAGAGCCAACCTGCCGCGCCCCAGTTTCGCGCAATGCGCGTCGTGCTCACGCCATCGGTCGACCTCGCCACCGTATCCACGGGCCTGGTGCAATCGAACGCTGCGCGAAAGCTTCGGTTCGTGGATCCCTTTTCGTTCTTCGCGCTGGCGCGGCGCCAGATGGGGGGCTCGAACGCCCACCGAGCGAGCTTCTCCGAGGTCCTCGCGCCGCCCGCGGCGACGGGCGCAACGGGCAGCATCTCGTTTGTGGTGCGCAACGACGGCTGGGAGACCTGGCGATCGGCTGGCCCCAACGCGTACCGAATTGGCGTACACGTCGCGCCCTCTCCGCCGTTGGTTGGCTCGTTACCGCAAGACCCTGCGGGGTATCCGGTGCGGATTGCCCTTTCGACCGACGTGGCTCCCGGGCAGGTCGTCACGACGACGGCAGATGTTCCTGCCCAAGCGCAGGCGGGCAAGTACACTGTCCAGCTCGACTTGGTCGAAGAGGGCGTGACGTGGTTCGAATCGCAGGGCGACATTCCTGCGCAACTCACGTTGCAGGTTCTCGATCCCCTCCCGGACGGGGGATTGCCGACAGATGGCGGGTTGCCCAGTGATGCGGCAGGGGGCGGAGCCGGAGCGGATGGCGCATTCCATGACGCAACCTTGGATAGCACTCCCGAGGACAGCTCCGCAGGGGCCGGCGGCACGGGATCGGGCGGGAATCCCGCGGTGGCGAACCACGAGAGCGACGGCGGTTGCGGATGTCGAACGTCGAGACCGCGCAGCAGCACGGAGGTGGCATGGGTCTTGGCTGTTGCGGCGTGGGTGGTGCGTCGTCGGAGGGCGGCGAAGGTACGGTGAGTGTGGGGGTGAGCTTGGAGATACGGCACTCATGCATCGTTTCACTCGATGTTCAGACTCAGCACGAAGCGCGTTACTCGTACTCGTCTCGATCTGGCCGCCTGGTCAGTTGTCAGTGGTCAGTTGTCGCCAGCAGGGGCTGCCTCGAGTGACCCCTGCTTCGAGCGCGGGCACAAGGCATCCCACCCTGTCATCAATCACCAGCCGGCGACACCGTCAGGTCGCAAGCCGCGCTCTATCGCGCCCTGCCCCTGAGCCCCCGAATCTCCCGCGTTCATCACCGGGCCCTCAATGAACCGATCGCCGGGCCCAACCGCCCCGGCGCTATCACAACTGCAGGAGCACTTACCGTCCGTCTCATCCACGCAGACGCAATCACTGCCCTTGTTGTGACAGAACTTCCGGCAGTAATCCGAGCACTCTTCCGCGTCCTCGCAACCCGAGGCTGCTGCGAGCACCGCAACGACCACAACCGGCATCCGCCACAAGGTCCAATCCGGCGGACAGATACCCGTGTCCTTCATATGCTGCACCAAATGCCATTGCATGTGGTCCCGTCGGGACATGGAACTTCGTTTGAGCATGCCTGTACGCACCGCCACTGGTCGTGAGGATAGGACCCCGAACCGTCGCCACTGTTGCACCAACCCTTGGGGTTGAGCTCCTTGCAGAACCCATCGGAATCGCAGCCAGTGGTACACTGATGATGAACGAGACCATCGGTCGGGCATGACAAGGAGGAGGCGCACTCGGACGACACCGAACACGCTGCACCAAGAGGCTTCTTGTTCTCGTCATCGGAATCGCTACATGAAAAAATGGTGCA
>Ga0066601_10000702_pt1 | contig 12914 bp, 10 predicted proteins | sample Medcelwee11metaG_FD_59487 | JGI IMG/M metagenome (GOLD analysis project Ga0066601, IMG submission 59487) | Freshwater pond sediment microbial communities from the University of Edinburgh, under environmental carbon perturbations - Medium... | ecosystem: Environmental > Aquatic > Freshwater >... | reverse complement strand
GGGGGCCCAGGCTCACCAGATGGACGCAACGACGCCGATGGCGGCACCGAGCGAGAAAGACACTACGCTCACACTCACGAGCGTTTCGCGCAGGCGGGACCTCGAACGACGCGGTGCCGGGAAGCGAGGTGGCGCAGCCCACGGTGGTGCAGCGTGGTGGGTTTCGACGGAGGGAGGAACGGGCGGCCCCTGCCGGACCCCCTTCCATGGGCGCGCGTCCGCGGGGAGGGACGGCAGCGGAGGTGGGGCCTTGCTCGGCGCGGCCACGAGAATCTTCGCGGCAGACACCTTGGCCCGGTCGCTTCCGAAGGGTGCAAGGGAGGCGGCGAGCACAGCGAGCCCCCGGTATCGATCCTCCGGCACCTTCTGCAGACACCGCATCACGATTTCCTCGAGCTCCGCCGGGATGTCCTCCCGAACCTGACGCATCGACGGCGCAGGGGACATCATCACGTGGGCTCGCACCTGAGCCGCGGTCTCCCCCACGAAGGGGAGCCTTCCGGTCAACAGCTCGTAGAGGACCACCCCGAGCGACCAGATGTCCGCGGTGCGGTCCACATGATGGGTCGAGAGCAACTGTTCGGGCGGCATGTAGCTCGGGGACCCCATCACCTCGTTGCCCCGCGTGATCGACGGCTCGCGTGCGTCCCGGGCCGGTCCCGGCTCCTGCGCACCGGACAGGCCGAAGTCGAGCACCTTGACTTGCACACCCGCGCCATCCTCCGCGAGGAAGAGATTCTCAGGCTTCACGTCGCGATGCACCACGCCCGCGGCATGCGCCTCCGCGAGAACTTCGGATGCCTGGAGCACGTAGTCGACGGCGTCCCGCACCGCACATGGGCCTTCGGCCTGCAACACGTCCCGGAGCGTCCTGCCCCGCAACTGCTCCAGGACCATGAAAGGCTCTCCCGTCGGCAACGCCCCGTCGTCGAGCACCTTCACGACGTGCTCGTTGCGCAGATGGCGCAGGACGCGAAGCTCCCGCTCGAATCGGCTTCGCGAAGACCTGACCTTCGCCACCTCGGGAAGCATGACCTTGATGGCCACGGGCCGGTCTCCCTCGAGGTCCGTGCCGGCGAGCACCAGCGACGTGCCGCCGCGGGCGATGGTCCCGTCCACGCGGTATCGACCTCGAAGCCGTTCTCCAGGTTCGACGGGGACTTGGGACATCATCGGTTCACGCTCATCGGACGCTCGCACGGTAGCAGACGCTTGCAGGTCAAGCTCGTGACGTTTCGATGGTGCCGTGGGCAAGCGCGTTCCGATGGCCGCCATCTCGGCGTGACAGCCCCCAGGACAACCCGTAGAGTGCAGATCGATGCCTCCCCGTACGCATCGGTCGTCCCCTGGCGACCTGCGCAGACCCTCCGGCTCACGCACCCGCCTCGACGTGCAAGAGCGCCGGGCGCAACTGCTATCCCTCGGCCTGCAGCTGTTCGCGAACCGGTCTTACGACGAGATCTCCATCGACGAGCTCGCGACGGCCGCCGGCATCTCCAAGGGGCTTCTGTATCACTACTTCTCGAGCAAACGGGAGTTCTACATCGCGTGCGTCCGCATGGCCGCGGAGGAGCTGGTCAACCGTACGCGGATGCCCCCCACCCTGGACCCGCTCGAGCAGCTGCGCCAGGGTCTCGAAGCGTACCTCGACTTCGTGCAGGAGCACGGCGCCGCATACTTCGCCGTGTTTCGTGCCGGCATCGGCACCGACGAGGAGGTGGCTTCGATCATCGACGACACGCGCGCCACGATCCTTCAACGGCTGGTGGAGGGAATGGGAACCGCCGCGGTCCCGCCCCCGATGCGCAATGCGCTGCGCGGTTGGCTCGGCTACGTGGAAGCAGCCATTCTCGACTGGATCGAGTGGCAAGACGTGGAGCGAACGAACCTCGTGGAAGGCATGATTCGCGTCATGCAGGCCGCCCTCGCGTCCACCACGCCACCCTGACCCCTCGTCAGATCAGAGCCACATCCCGGGCTTGGCGGCCGACGGCACGGTGAGGCTCCGCTCGTGAGGACAGACGCTGCGCGCGGCTGCCGCGTGGGGACAACCCCCGCCACGTTGGTGCATGCGCTGCATCACCTCCTCCCACGACAACGTCGACTTGCCTCTCGCACCGGAGACCGGACAGGCGTCGCCGTTCGTCGTTGCGTCCGACGGCTCGGCTGTGGCGTGCGTGGAGGAAACCAGCAGCATGGCGGCGACCGCGCTCACGACGAGCACGGCCCACGCGGACATTCTTCGGCTCCAGATCATGACACCTCCAGTCGGCTGACCCGTGGAGGGGATCTAGGACGATGTGACGTTACGTCAAGTTTGGAAGGGCAAACGGGGAGCCGGGCGCGGTCTCAGCTTTCGCGAGGCTCACGGCGGCGACGGGGCGCGGCCCCTTCTTCGCCGGGTTCGCTGCGGCGCTCACGCGGGGCGCGAACGCGCGCGGGGCGCTCGGCCTCGGTACCCTCCGCGGCAGGTGCGGGGCGGGGTTCGCGGGGCGGGCGCGCCTCGGCGGTCTCGGCGCGAGGCTCACGCGGGGGGCGCGGCTCGCGCGGCGGGCGCGCCTCGGCGGTCTCGGCGCGAGGTTCACGCGGGGGGCGCGGCTCGCGCGGCGGTCGGTCGGCTTCCGGACTCTCGGCGCGAGGCTCACGCGGCGGACGCGCTTCGCGCGGCGGGCGGTCAGCTTCCGGGCTCTCGGCGCGAGGCTCGCGCGGCGGACGCGCTTCGCGCGGCGGGCGGTCCGCATCGCGCGGCGGACCACCACGGTCGCGATCACGCGGCGGGCCACCACGATCGCGATCACGCGGCGGGCCACCACGATCGCGATCACGCGGCGGGCCACCTCGGTCCGAACGACCACGCGGGGGACCGTCGCCACGCGGCGGACGATCGTCCGTCTCTCCACCCGGGAGCAGCGCGCGTCGGCTCAGCCGCACCTTGCCGTCACGGTCCACGCTCAGGACCTTGACCTCGAGGGAATCCCCTTCCTTCAGGACGTCCTCGACGCGGTCGATGCGCTCGACGGCGATCTCGGAGATGTGCAGGAGGCCATCGGTGTTGGGGAGGATCTCGACGAAGGCGCCGAAGTCCGTGATGCGCTTGACCGTGCCCTTGTAGACCACGCCAACCTCGGGCTCAGCGATCAGGCCCTGGATGATGTCGAGGGCGCGGCGCACGGCGCTCTCGTCGGAGGACGCCACGTTGACGGTGCCGTCGTCTTCGACGTCGATCTGGACGCCCGTCTGGTCGACGATGCCCTTGATGGTCTTGCCACCGGAGCCGATGATGATGCGAATCTGGTCGGGCTTGACCTTGATGGTGGTGATACGCGGGGCCCACTTGGACATGGACTCTCTGGGGGCGGGCAGAGACTCGAGCATCTTGCCGAGGATGTGCAGACGGCCTTCGCGAGCCTGATCGAGGGCGGAGGTCAGCACTTCGCGGGACAGACCCTTGACCTTGATGTCCATCTGGATGGCGGTGATGCCGCGGGACGTGCCACAGACCTTGAAGTCCATGTCGCCCATGTGGTCTTCGTCACCGAGGATGTCCGAGAGGATGGCGACCTTGTCCCCTTCCTTGATGAGGCCCATGGCGATCCCAGCGACGGGTGCCTTGATGGGTACGCCGGCGTCCATGAGGCTGAGGGTGCCGCCGCACACGGATGCCATCGAAGAGGAGCCGTTGGACTCGAGAACCTCGCTGACGATGCGGGTGGTGTAGGGGAACTTCTCGTGGTCGGGGATCATGCCCTGGAGAGCGCGCTCCGCGAGGTTGCCGTGACCCACTTCGCGTCGTCCCACCGAGCCGATGCGCTTGACCTCACCGGTGCAGAACGGGGGGAAGTTGTAGTGCAGAAGGAACGACTTGTACGTGTCGCCCATGAGTGTGTCGATCTTCTGCTCGTCGGAGCTGGTGCCCAGGGTGGCGGTCACGAGGGCCTGGGTTTCGCCGCGCTGGAAGATGGCGGACCCATGCGTGCGGGGGAGCACGCCGACCTCGCACCGAATGTCGCGAATGGTCCGGGTGCTGCGTCCGCCGATGCGCACGCCCTTCTCGACGATCATCTGGCGCATCTCGTGGCCCTTGACGTCGTCCTCGTAGGATTCTTTGAGCAGCTTGTCCCACTTCGCAATGGTCTCCTCGCCGAACTCCTCAGCGAGCTTGGCGAAAGCGGCCTTGCGGACCTTCTTGTACTGCACGTAGCGAGGCTGCTTGTCGGCGATTTGGAGGCAAGTGCGGACGCCGTCGACGGAGACTTCGTACAGGCGCTTCTTGAGGTCTTCGGGAAGGTGAACCGCCTCGAAGCCGAACTTGGGCTTGCCTACTGACTCTCGCAGCTTGTTGATCAGGTCGATGATCGGCTGCGCGGACTGGTGGGCAAACATGAGGGCGTCGACGAGGGCCTGCTCGGAGACTTCCTGGGTCGATCCTTCGACCATCACGATGGCTTCTTTGGAGCACGCGACGGTGATGTCGAGGTCGCTGAGCGCGAGCTGCTCGTAGGTGGGGAAGGCGATGAACTCGCCCTCGACGCGACCGACGCGGATGCCGGCGATCGGGCCGTCCCAGGGGATGTCGGAGATGTGCAGGGCGGCGGAGGCGCCGGTGAGAGCGAGGACCTCGGCGGGGTGTTCCTTGTCGAAGGACCAGAGGGTAGCGATGATCTGGGTTTCTGCCTTGAAGCCGTCCGGGAACAGGGGACGAACGGGACGGTCCATGAGCCGGGCGGTCAGGACCTCGTAGTCGCGGGGGCGGGCTTCGCGCTTGAAGAAGCCGCCGGGGATCTTGCCTGCGGCGTAGGTCTTCTCGATGTAGTCGCAGGTCAGGGGGAAGAAGTCGATCCCGGGGCGCTCCTCCCCGGAGGACACGACGGTGACCAGGATGACGGTTTCCCCCATGGACACGAGCACGGCGCCGCTGGCCTGCTTGGCGAGACGGCCGGTCTCGAGGGTGATCACGGCGTTGCCTACACGAACGGATTCTCTTACGAACATGGCGATGGTCGCCTCCTTCTGCGCACGCCGGCTCGGCGAGACGCGAACCGGACGCCCAGAACGCCTTCTTCCTCGGTTCCTGAACACGAGGGCACCTTGGCGGCTCGTGTCCACGAAGCGAAGATGAAGTGGCTCAAAGGGAAGTCCGGTCGTTGGGGTTGGTCCGTGCGGACGTCGCACGGAGGACGCTGCGCTCGCGAAGCGGAACGACGGCTTGCGAGCGCGAGGCGTGGGTTGCGAGACGCTACTTGCGCAGGCCGAGGTCGGCAACGATCTTGCGGTACCGATCGACGTCAGTCTTCTTGAGGTAGTCGAGGAGACGGCGACGCCGGCCGACGAGCTTGAGCAAGCCGCGACGGGAGTGATGATCCTTGGAGTGCGTCTTGAAGTGCTCGGCGAGGTAGGCGATGCGCTTGGTGATCAAGGCGACCTGGACCTCGGGGGAGCCGGTGTCGGTTTCGTGGCGACGGAAGGTCGTCACGATGTTGGTCTTGAATTCCTGTGTAAAAGCCATGGGAACCGATCTTCGGTGATGCCGCGGTCAGAGCCGAGCGCAACCACGCGCTCGGCCCCGTTCCGGGCCGACTGCAAGGGTGCGGCAGTATACGCAGCGGAGGGGGATGGTCAATGGGAATGGGTGGAGTGAACGGGGAAGGGTCAACTTCGTCTTGCCGGGGTTCGCCATTTGCTCCCATGCTCCCGTTCCCATGGCACGTCCATCCCTAGCACCTTCAGTCGAAGACCTCGTTCGCGACGCCTGCCGAGGCGCCGCCGGTCCGCTGCGCGAGTTGTTGTTGCGTCGAGGGGGGCTGCCGGGCCCCCGGCCGAACCTCAAGCTCGCGGAGGCGACGGCGCAGGCGCTGGTGTCCGGGGGGGACGAAGGGCGACGGCTCATCGAAGAGATGCGGGCGATGGGAGACAACGAGGCGCCGGCCGGCTCGGCCTTTCCGATCTTTCCGATGGTCGGCGTGCTCGGGCTGGGCGTGGTGGCGGCACGGGCGCAAGACGAAGACCACCTGAAGGTTGCGCTGCGAGCGCTGCATGACCACGCGGACGACGGGCGCAGGGAGGTGCGGGACGCAGTGGTGGCGGCCCTGGGGCTCGCGCTCAAAGCGCAACCGCTGCGGACATTGGAGGGGTTGGAGGGCTGGTCGGATGGCTACTTCCATGCGGAGTTGATGCTGCAAGCCCTCTCGGACCCCAGCATGACGCAGCACCTGCAAGATGTCCGGCTACCGCTCGTGCGGGTGCAGGAAGCCTTCGCGCTGGCGGCAGGCGCGCCCCGAGCGCACCAGCGCACCCATGGGTATCGCGCGCTGCTGCGGACGATGAGCGGCGCCATCGCCACCCTCGGCACCCGATTCCCACACCCGGTGGCGCAGTGGGTCGAGGAGCATGCCCAGGTCGCCACCAAAGACCTGCTCGCCGTGTTGAACACGTCCCTCGACCAGCTAAGCTCGGGAGGATTGCGGCGGGGCGACGCGCAATCCATGCACGAAGCACTCGACGCGGCCGTGCCGCCTCCTCGAGATCCCCGATGGGACGTCGGGCCCACGCGTGGACGGGGAAAGAAGGCACGCAGAAAGGGCCGCCAAGGGTGAGCCCTTGGCCCCGGGCTCGCGCCCTTTGCCGGTCCTGGACGATGCTGTTCGTTGGCGCTACCGTTCGAGCGTTTCCCTTGTCCCCCGGAGTCCCCGTGCTGCGAAGCAAGCTTCTTTCTTCCCTCGCCACCGTCGGAGCCCTGCTGGCTGGCGCCTTGTACGGGTGCGCCACGGAGTCCACGAGCGCCAGCGACTACAAGTGCACCCCGAGCACCGAGCTGTGCAATCTGGTCGATGACGACTGCGACGGCCTCGCCGACGAGGGAAGCGACGGGCAGCCCATGACACGCAGCTGTTCGAACGGGTGCGGGGCCGGCACCGAGACATGCGCGAACGGCTACTGGGTCGACTGCTCAGCTCCCGCCTCCTCCAAAGAGGAGTGCAACGGCATCGACGACGACTGCGACGGGGTCGCGGACAATGGGTTCGAATGCGCGGCAGGCGAAGAGCAAGTGTGCGGAAACAACGTGGGGACCTGCCGAGAAGGCTCGCAGCGGTGCGACGACGATTGCACATGGCGCACCTGCGTGGGGGGCGTCGAGCCGGAGGACGAGGTCTGCGAGGGGTTCGAGGACGAGGACTGCGATGGCACGGTCGACAACGGGTGCACATGCGAGGATGGCGAGACCCGTGACTGCTGCGGCGGTACGACCATCGCGTGCGACAACGGCGTCTGGCCGTCGTGCCCGAAGCCGCCCGACGAGACGTGCAACGGCATCGACGACGACTGCAACGGCACCGTCGACGACAACCTCTCCGAGGTGTACCTGGTGGACGAAGCCGACGGGGGCGAGGATGACTGCGCCCACGCGTACACGGAAGCGTTTCTCACACCGCTGTACGAAGGAGACGCGGCGAAGTCCTACTCGTTCTACTTGCTGAAGGCGGACGGTTCCGAGGACCGCGACTTCTTCTCGTTCACCACGTTCGACACCACGGACGTCTCGTGCTCTTCGAACACCTACGAGTGCTTCCAGCTCGAGGTGAACCTGACCAAGGAGCCGGACGGGTCCGACCTCGAGCTGTGTGTCTACGACCTCGGTTCGCCGACCTCGAGCACGGCATGCGCGGCCTACGTGGACAAGTCGTGCTCGAACCAAGACGGCAATCCCCCCAATTCCGTGACGATGAACTACGAGGGCGGGTGCGGTTTTGGCGACGATGACGCGCGACGCTACGTGGTCGAGGTATTTCGAGCTCCCGGCGCCACGACGAGCTGCGATTCCTACAAGCTCTCGTTGCGGTGGGACGCGGACGCCCCCCAGCTCACGGCCTGCTCGTTCTGATTGGCAGGTCGTCGCGAACAAAATCGAGGCGTTCCCCCCGACCCTGTTCATTTGCTGGATGCGGACCCGAACCGTTTGCTACGTTGTTCGGATGCAGAGCCGTGGTGGCACGACATCCGAGGCACTGTGGACTGGTCTTCGTGAACTACGACGCACCTGGCCCGGCGGCGGCTGGAGTTGGGATGGACGCTTGTCCTGCGTCGCCTCCACATTCGCCGTGGAGATCGTCGAGGAGGCGAGGGAGGCCTCGCTCCGCGCACTCCCCCACGCCTGGAACGAGAGGACTCTCGCCAAGGCACCGTCCCACATCCGCCAGCTCGCCGAAACCACCGGAGGCGTACGCGCCGACCAGTTGCTCATGGCACGACAGAGCGTCGACGGCCTTCTCGCGTACGGGCTGTGGTGGCCGTGGCGCAACGAGGTCACCGTCTCCTTCCGCCTCGGCCTCGGCGGCATCGCCAGCACACGCGAGGAGATGGAGCTGATGGAGATGTTCGGCGCGTACATGTGACTGCCGCACGCGCCCCACGCGAATCGAATCCTAGTCCTAGGCCCAATTCAAGCACTGTTCGAAGAACGTGCTTGGGGTTGGGGTTATCCGAGCCGAAGGCGAGGCGTTTTGGGGTGAGCCGCGGTGAGCGCGGCGAGGCCAAAGCAGCGCGGAGTGCTTGATTTGGGTCTAGCGCAAGAGACGCTCGAGCTCGTCGCGCAACGGTGGCTTGGATGCAGCGAGACGTCGCTCCACCGTACGACGCCCCTCCAGGCCGCCAACGGCAAGGAGAGAGCGGGCGATAGCGACCGTCACGCGGGTGTCGTCCACGACGCTGGAGACCTTGAGCAAAACGTTCATGAAGGACCGGGATCGGGGCATGAGGGCGTCGCTCAGGACCGCGGCGGCTTCCCGGCGCATCTCGGGAGCCACATCGGACAGCGCCTCCGCCACGGCCATACGCAGTTCGGGGGATGTCTCGACCTGAGCGTTGAGCACATCGCGAGCGAGGGCCACGATGGCATCGTCGATTCCCCCGATCTGGCGCAGCGAAACGATGGCCGCCACGCGGACGAGGTCGTCGGGGTCGCGGGAGGCGGAGCGCAGAATGGAATGGGAGTCAGGACCGAGCAGTGTGGGGAGCCGCTCGGCGATGGCACGACGCACGGTGGGGTCACCGTGATGGGCAAGTTGCGAGGCAAGCGATCGGAAGGTGGGGATCCGCTGATCGGGCAGCGCACGGAGCAAGTCTTCGAGCAGGGGCGGGTCACCGCCTGCGTCGTCCATGGCGAGGGCCAAAGCAGGCAAGACGAGCAGGGAGCCCTCGGCCCCGTAGCTGCGAACGAGGGAGACGAACTCCCTGCGGTTGATGGCTCTTCGGGCGAGCTTGCGACGCGCGTCGAGGGCGGCTTGCAAGCCGGACTGTCCCCCGATGGACAAGAGGAACCTGGCGTCCTGGCGAGCGGAGTCCGAGCCGGCGAGGAAGGCCTGGGCGATTTTGACCAGGTGGGTTTCATGACGAAGAGGCTCGAGCGCACGCGTGCTCAGGTCGGGGCGCGGGTCCTCCGGGGTGGCCTGCTCCTTCGCCATGGCGGACAGGGTAGCGGCAATGTCTGCGAGCGGGCCGATGGCGCCGCGCTCGATGAGAACGGGGAAGGCGGAGACGATGGCGCGCAAGCGGGACACGAATTGCTGAGCCGTGGACTCACCGGTCAGGGCATTGAGCACGCTCGGCACGTCCGAGAGGATGCGGTCGGCGATCTGCTCGGGAGTCGCGGACTGCTCTCGGGCGCGGGCCATGGCAGGCAGCGTCTTGGGAGCAGGCGGCGGGGGCTGGGGCGGGGACGGTCGCGCGGTCACAGCCTGCGTTTTCGCCTTGGCCTCGGCCTCCGCGGGCAACCAGCCATGCGTGGTCTTGTTCCTCGACGTGCGAGTCGCATCGCGTAGCGCGCTGCGGAACTCCCGCGGACTCTGGAACCGGTCTTCGGGACGCTTGCTCAAGGCACGCATCGTGAGAGCCTCGAGCCCGGCGTCGATCGTAGGATCGAGGGTGCGCATGCGCGGAGGCGGCTCGTACAGCTGCATCCGCATCAGGTGCATGACCGACGAGTGGTGGAACGGGAGCCGGTCCGTCAGCAACTCGAACAGGATGACACCGCAAGCGTACAGGTCCGCGCGCACGTCCAGGTCCTCGCCGAGGATCTGCTCGGGAGACATGTACTGGGGCGTTCCTGCCACCCAGCTCATCGCGGCCGCGGCCTGGCGAATGTCCGTCCCCCCGGCGACGCGCGGCTTCACCGTAGCCAAGCCGAAGTCACAGACCTTCACCAAGTCCACCAGCTTGCCGTCGTCGTCCCGCGACTCGACGACCATGATGTTCTCCGGCTTGATGTCACGATGCACGATGCCCTGGTCGTCGGCGGCAGCCAACGCGTTGACCACGCTCAGGAGGATCTCGATGCGACGCGTTCGCGAGACATCGTCGGTGTGCATCAGCTGTCGGAGGTCCATTCCTCGCAACAGCTCCATGACGATGTAGAGCAGGCCGTCCGGCTCTTCGCCGAAGTCCTGGACGCGCGTGACGTTCGGGTGGTCGAGCTTGCTGGCGGCCCTCGCCTCGGCGAAGAAGCGCCGCGCGAAGGTCTTGTCGGCGCGGAACCGGGGGTGAAGCACCTTGATGGCGAGGGGCATGTCCAAGGCCACGTGGCGCCCGCGGTACACGGCACCTGCCGAACCCTCTCCAATGACCGACTCGATCTTGTACTTGTCGCTGGCGAGCATCCTGCCCAGCAGCGGGTCGATATCTGCCAGGGACGGGCGCCCCGGCATCCGCTCGGAATCGGAAAGCTCGTCCTGCACGGTGTCCACCCGCAAGAGCGAGGGCGCGCGGTCGTACCCGGTCGACCAACGCGTGACGGGCTGCTGCTCTCGGCCTTCGTTCATGCAGACGAAGGCGAGCAATTGCCCGTAGTGCTCGTCATCGAAGGGACGAACGCGCACGGGGTGCATGGGGTCGAGGGGGTCCGATGGGTCCGCGGCGGACGAAGCCAAGACGACGACCGGGCGTGTGCCGGGGGCGTGCAACTCCAGGACGAACTCGCCTTCCGGCGGCGGCTCGTCGAGCGTCACGAGGGCGATGGTCTCCTCGAGAGCCGCCTGGGCAACCCCACGCATCTCCTCTCCGTCCAGCAACCGACAGACAACTACGCTTTGGAGATCAGCCGTCATCCCGTGTGATCAACCGTTCGTGCCGAGTCCGGAGGACCCGGGCATCGTCCGAGAGTAGCCCAACACAACCTGCTCTTCCTACCACGGTCGTAGGGGAGGGCACATCTTGCCTGCCCGAGGCAGAACGACGTACGTTGGCCGCATGACTCGTTCACGCGTTTCACCGAGGTTTTCACCTGGAATGTGGCTCGGAGTGGTGGTGCTGACGACAAGCTGTGGCGCTCCCGGGCCTCGGATCCAGGGGCCCGGTCAAGACGACAACCCCGTCACTCCGTCCACGAGACCTGCCCAAGCCCCCCCGAGTCGCCCCGCGGAAGCGCCTGCTTGCACGGTCGCCCCGACGAAGGTGCGGCTTCGGGTCGACGAGGGCCAGGGGATGCCGACCGGAACCGGCTTGACGGTCACGAACGAAGGGACCTCCCACGACAACTTCGGCCCAGATGGCTTCGACTTCGTGTTGACGCTGCATTTCCACCGGGAGGGTGAGGAAGCGCGTCATCAGCACTCCTTCCGGGACCGAACCTCACACGCCGTGCTCGGCCACTGCTACCGGATCGTGGATGCGGCGCAGGGTGCGGTGCTGCTCGAGCTCTCGTCGCTGCCCACGCCGGACGGCGACCCGAACGGCACGGACCTGGTGGGCACAGGCAGTCCCCCCGCACCGAACGCCCCACGGTGCACCCGCGTGCGCAAGGGCGGCCCTGGGTCGGACGGTCCCGAAGAAACCCACGGCTGCGCACCCGACGAGATCTGCCTGTGTGAAGCGCAGGCGGGGTACAGCTGCCAGGGACGATGCGTGCCGGCGAGCTCCGGGTACCCGGAACGCAGCCCCCACGACCCGCGTCAGTAACGCGTGAACTCGATCTGGTAGGGCAAACAAGCCGTGCTCGAGCCCGTCGCAAAGACCTCAATCAGAAATGCGGTCGGGATGGTGGAGTACGTGCCGGTCGCAGGCGTCGGGTCGATGCTCCCCGTGTCCTGGCACGCGGCCGAATGGCCGAACTCCCAGGAGGTGATCCCGGTGCTGTCGGCAGACGTGGTTGCCCCGCACGCATAGCCTGTGGAGGGTGGACACGTCTGGGAGTCGTACACGGCCATGCGCAGCAGGCCGCTGGGGTCCACCAAGGTGATGCGAGGTCGCTGCGCGCACGTCGACACATTCATGCTCAGCGTCCCGCGGAACCAGTCCCGGTCCCCGACCGGCATGATGGAGTACGTCGCACTCGTCTGCGTGCTCATCCCGATGGCCCCGAAGTCGGTCGGGGAAACGCACGTGTCGGACACCGTGTCGTTCACGCATTCGCACCCGTTGGCATAAACCTGGTCTGAGTCCAAGTAGTTCGCGGCGCACGCCCCGATCACGCACGTGTCCACGTTGCACGCCACCGACGCCGTGTTCGGCGGCATGGGCGACGTGCAGCTGTTGCCGCAAGCGCCGCACGCATCGGGATTGCTCGCCAGGTACGTCTCGCAGCCGTCGGAGAGCTTGTCCCCGTTGCAGTCGCCATAGGAAGCCGCGCAGGTCCCGTCACAACCGCCTGCCGTGCAGTGCGGGGTGATGTTCTGGGTGGAGCACGCAACCCCGCAAGCGCCGCAGTTCCCGGGGTCAGAGCCCGTGTCCGTCTCGCACCCGTCCACGAGCTTGTCGTTGTTGCAGTCGGTGTACCCGTCCAAGCAGGTCCCCGTGCAGGCACCTGCTTCGCACAGGGGCGTCATGTGATTGCTGCTGCAGGCTCTCCCACAACCGCTGCAGTGGGCGGGGTCCGTACGGACATCCGTCTCGCACCCGTTGGATGGGTTGCCATCGCAGTTGCCCCA
>Ga0066601_10000697_pt1 | contig 12971 bp, 13 predicted proteins | sample Medcelwee11metaG_FD_59487 | JGI IMG/M metagenome (GOLD analysis project Ga0066601, IMG submission 59487) | Freshwater pond sediment microbial communities from the University of Edinburgh, under environmental carbon perturbations - Medium... | ecosystem: Environmental > Aquatic > Freshwater >... | reverse complement strand
TGGAATTTGTAACTCTTTAACATCCAGATTATTGAATTCAAGAAGCTGTCGGAGAAATGCGGCCCGCTCAAGAATTACACCAGTTTCAACAATAGTACACCTGATTCCATCAATCTCGCTTACAATATGCTTTGCATTATTGAACACCATATCCTTATATTTAAACACCAAAACTATAATTTCTTATCACCTCAAAGATAAAACTTGCAAAGCCTGTTATGAAAATACCGGCAACACATAATAAAAGGGCAAACTTTGTCGGGAAATCGCTTTTAAATTTCTCAACCGGAGCTTCACTTTTATTTATAAATATTGCTTTAACCACGAGGAGGTAGTAATAAAGTGAAATAATGGTATTAAAGACTGCAATTACAACCAGAAAATAAAATCCTTCCTTTGCAGCAGCTGCAAAAAGAAAGAACTTTCCAAAGAACCCTGCTACAGGAGGAATCCCTGCAAGAGAGAATAAAGCAAGTGTCATTATCAGGCTAAGATTAGGATTGGTACGGTAAAGACCATTATAATCATCGATATTCTCTTTGCCAGTTGCATTTGAAATTGCTGCAACTACTCCAAATGCTCCAAGATTTGAGAATATATAAACTAATATATAATATACAACAGTTGCCATTCCAAGCTGGCTTCCACCTATGATGCCCAACATTATATAACCTGCCTGAGAGATTGAGGAGAATGCAAGAAATCTTTTAAGATTTTGCTGCCGGATAGCAAAAAGATTACCTATAGTCATTGTAAGAATTGACGTTACAAGGATTGTTTTTTGCCATGTCTCAATAATAACCGGAAAAACACTGAATAACAGAATTATCAGAATAAAGATTGCCGCACCTTTAGAAATAACCGAAAGGAATGATGTTATATTTACCGGAGCTCCTTCGTAAACATCTGCTGTCCAGAGGTGAAAAGGCACGATTGATATTTTAAATGCCATTCCGGTGAAGAAGAAAATAAATGCAAGTATCTGCAGGTTATACCCTGAAAAATATCTCGATACTTCATTAATATATAGCGATCCTGTGGTCCCATAAATCATCGATAACCCGTACAGCAGTATTCCTGATGACAATGCTGAGATGAGAATGAGTTTTATGCCAGCCTCAGCAGATTTATTCTTGTAACGTTCAAATGCGGCCAGTGCAGCAACTGGTATTGTAGCAAGCTCCAGCCCTATATAGAACATCAGGAAATGTCCTGCAGATATCATAAAACTCATTCCTGCAAGGGTTGAAATAATAAGAATGAAATACTCGCTGATTTTATCAAAGTTTTCTTCCTTATTAAGCCAGGTAACTGATTGAATCATAATGATCAGAACTCCTAAATTAAGTATGTTCTTCATCATTACCCTTATCGGCGTCGAAATAAACATTCCGCCGAACAGATTCCCGTTTGAGGCAGGGATAAATCCTGCTGCTGTAATTAAAGCGAAAATAACAATCGCAAAAAGAGTTATTGAACGCTTCTTTGCAGGATTCCAGAAAATCTCAGCTGTAAGGACTATAATTGCCGCTGCTGTAAGGAGCAGTTCATGACGCATTATTGAAAAATCTTGTAGATTCATATTTTATTTTGCCAAAATATTCTTATCGTTATCAGAAAGGATTCAAGGTCAGTATTCTTTGTAGGACAGGGTGCATGCTGTTCCCAATCATTGTTGAAAGCCATAAAGGTGCAAGCCCGATTGCAGCAACTGAACCAATAAGTGTTATTGTTGATATCTTCTCGAACCATTTTGCATCGGGTAAATGTTCGAAATGTGAATTTGTCGTTGGCCCCAGAAGCAGAATGGCTATCACTCTCAGGATGTAAACGGCAGTAATAACAATAGAAGAAACAGCAATGATTGTCATAATCCGGTGGAACAGATCAGGATGCTGGAAAGCACCAACAAAAATTGTCATTTCAGCAACAAATCCGCTTAGTCCCGGGAGTCCAAGTGATGCTAATCCTGCAATAACATAACTTACTGACAGAAAAGGAATAACTTTCATCAGGCCTCCCATTTCGTTGATTAACCTGGTATGAGTTCTTCCATAAAGCATCCCGATCAGGGCAAAGAAAAGGGCCGTCATAAGTCCATGTGAAATCATCTGTAGTACGGCTCCGTTCATAGCAGTCTCATTCATCATCAGGATCGCAAATAAGACAAGGCCACAATGGCTTACTGAGGAATAAGCATTGATATATTTCAGATCTTTCTGTACTATCGCCCCAAAAGCACCGTAAACCACACTTACTGATGTAAGTATAATAAATATCCAGGCGAGTTCATGCGCCGCCTGGGGCATCAGAAAAATAGCAACCCTGAATGCTCCGTATCCACCAAGCTTCATCAGTACCCCTGCATGCAGCATAGAAACAGCTGTAGGAGCTGAAGAGTGGCCATCAGGTGACCATGTATGAAAGGGGAAAAGTGCACCCAGAACACCGAATCCAATAAAGACCATCGGGAAAAATATCCGTTGAGCTTCAATAGGAATATATATTTTCGAAATTTCCAGGATATTGAAAGTGAAATTCCGTCCCATCTCCGGGTCAGAGTTGAAATAAATACCAAGTAAGCCTACCAGAAGAAGAGCTGAGGCTCCCATAAGCATGAGAGTCAGTTTCATTGCTGAATACTCCTTAGGCCCACTTCCCCATATCCCTATTAACAGATACATGGGAATAACTGCCAGTTCATAAAACAGGAACATGGTAAACAGATCTATCGAAATAAAGAATCCGAACACACCTGTAGCAAGCAGAATGAGAGAAATGAAAAATTCTTTTGTCAGAAAATCAACTTCCCATGATGCAAATATCCCTGCAAAAACAACAAGTGATGTCAGACCTATCATTGCTACAGAAATCCCGTCAACACCTACGGCATAATGAATATTAAGACTTTTAAACCAGACAATATCCCTGATAAAAAGCATTTCATCCATGTTGCCGGCCTTTCGTTCAGAGAGATACAGGAAGACAAGTACGCCGGCAAGGAGAAGCTGTAATCCCATACCAGCAGCTGATATTATCCTGACCTTTCTGATATCATTTACCAGAACAATTCCGGTGATAGTGAGAACCGGGATTACAACAAACATTGTTAAAATATCCATATTCAATTTCCCTTATCTTTAATTATTAACGCCACAGGTATATCAGCAGAATAACCAGAAGTAGTGCTCCCGAAATAAATACAAACGCATATTTCTGCAATTGCCCCGACTGAAATTTTCTTATTCTGAATGAAACAACCTGAGTAACAGTTGCTATTGAATTCATTGTACCGTCGATTATATGCCTGTCAAACCATGCAACGGGTGATGCTATATATCTGAAAATAATCTTTTTTGTAATGAAAATATATAGTTCGTCGATATAAAACTTATTATAAGCCCATTTATAGAGGAAATTGAAGAAGGATGCTGCTCTGGCTGGAAGGTCAGTGGTTTTTCTGTACATGACCCAGGCAACAGCTATACCAAATATTCCTATTATCACTGAAGGTATTGCAACAATCCATTCAATCTCTGTTTCAAAAGGCTTCCCATTACTGGTAATGAGCTCATTGAAAGGAATAAACCCGGAAAACAATGAACCTGTAGCAAGAATAATCAGGGGAATAGTCATTGTATAAGGAGCCTCCTTAGGAGTATGGTGATATTGGGTATCCTTTCCCCAGAATATACTGAAGTAGAGTCTGAACATATAAAATGCTGTCAGTCCGGCAACTGCCCATTCTACAGCAAACAGGAGTTTGTTGTGATGAAATGCAGCCGCAAGTATCTCATCTTTACTGAAAAATCCGGAAAAAGGAGGGATGCCTGCTATAGTGAGGCAAGCTACCAGGAATGTAATATGAGTGATAGGCAAATACTTTCTTAGTCCGCCCATATCTGTCATATAATTGCTGTGGACGGCATGTATAATTGCTCCGGCTCCAAGAAAAAGAAGCGATTTAAACAGAGCATGAGTAAAAAGATGGAACATCGAAGCCATAAATCCCAAGCCTTCATGACCGCCATAGCCTGAAACTCCAAGTGCCAGCATCATATAACCGATCTGCGACATTGTAGAGTAAGCAAGAACCCTTTTAATATCAGTTTGGGTACAGGCTATAATTGCTGCAAACAGTGAGGAGAATGCTCCTACATAAGTAACAATCTCAAGTGCTGCAGGAGTTGAAAAAGCATAAATGGGAAACATTCTGGCCACAAGATATACTCCTGCCACAACCATGGTAGCTGCATGGATCAGTGCTGATACCGGTGTAGGCCCCTCCATTGCATCAGGAAGCCAGATGTGAAACGGAAACATAGCCGATTTTCCGACACCTCCCATAAAGACAAAGATCATCGACCATGTCATTACTGATAAACCCATGAAGGCAACACCGCTACCCTTAGTGATGGCGAGCCCGTTTGGATCTGTAAGTGATATAAAATCAAATGTTTTTGTGTTGAACGATAAAATCAGAATTCCTATCAGGAAGCCCATATCAGCAAACCGGGTAACAATGAACGCTTTCTTTGATGCAGCAACTGCGGAAGGTTTCGTGTAATAAAAACCAATCAACAGGAATGAAGATATGCCAACAAGCTCCCAGAAAATATACATCTGGAAAATATTTGTTGCTACAACCAGTCCAAGCATCGAGAAAGTAAACAGTGAAAGAAATGCAAAAAATCGTTCATAACCTTTTTGTCCATGCATATATCCTATACTATAGATATGGACCATAAACGAAACAGTTGTTACAACAATCAGCATCATCACCGAAATGGGATCAAGAAGAACACCCATATCTATATGCAGTTCATCAGTAAATCTCAGCCATGTCGTATTAAATGCAAGCAACGTCCTGAAAGTCTCATCTATTTTGGGAGTCGCAAAGAAATATTTATAGGCAGTGATATATGACAATATTGTTATTATTCCTAACCCTGTGGTTCCAAGGAGGCCTGATAATTTAGGCTTCAGCTTATGGCCTCCCAGCCCTAAAATGATGAACATCAGGAAAGGGATCAGCGGTATCCAGACTGTATATGCAAAATTTATCATCGGTTATATTTCCTGTAAGATTAGATCAGTATTTCATTTCGTTTACATCTTCAACATTTATAGTCGAGAAGCGCCTGTAAATATTAATTATTATCGCTATTGCAACTGCTGCTTCGGCAGCAGCGACAGCAATAATGAATAGGCTGAAAAACATTCCGTCGAGTTTATGCGGAAAGAGATAACGGTTAAAAGCCAAGAAATTTATGTTCACAGAATTCAGGATAAGTTCAACCGACATAAGGATCGTTATAAGATTTCTTCTTGTCAGAAATCCGTATACCCCGATAAAGAACATAAGGGTTGACATAACCAGAAAATATTGTAATGGAATTCCTGAATTCATAGTTATTGATGATTTAAGGTTGATGAATCTGATTTAACCGGCCCTCCTTTTTTAGCTATTACTATTGCTCCAACCATTGCAGCAATAAGAAGGATAGATATTACTTCGAATGGCAATACAAAGCCATCTTCCCCTGTCGATAACAGACTTCTGCCTATAACCTTCATACTGACCTCCTGAGCTGCTTCCAATGTTGCAGAGAAGTTGAAATCGAGGATTGTGATTATGGCAAGTACTGCTCCGGCTATTGCAGCCAATGCTGAAAAAACCGATTTTTTCCAGCCTACAGGTTCTGTTTTTTGACTTATGTGGCTCGTCAGGAGTATTGAAAAGATAATAAGTACTACAATACCTCCTGCATAAAGTGTCAGCTGAACTGCAGCCAGAAACTGATAGTTAAGCATAAAATAGAGTCCGGAAGTTGAGACCAGGACAAAAAGCAGATATACTGCCGCCCTTAATATCTTGCGGCTTGTAACCGTCAGAATCGAAAATGTGACGATAATGATTGAAAATAAAATGAACATTAGTTGATTTGCAGCCATTACTCGACTCCTTTCATTAATTGTGAACCAGGTTGGTTTAATACTTTGATTAACAGTGACCTGTTAAATACAGCATGCTCGAACTCCTGAGAAAAGGCAAGGGCATTGGAAGGACATGTTTTAACACACAATCCACAGAAAGTGCACATGCTCAGGCGGTAAATATGCTTATCTATCGCTCTCTTCTTTTTGCCATCTTCGCTCGTTATTGTTTTGGATATCACTTCGATACTTCCATTTGGGCAGTTAATTTCACATATACCGCAGCCTGTACATTTATGCTCATTTTTTTCATTATGTGGCATTATAACTTCACCTTTGAAACGTTCAGGCATAACGAGATCTTTCCTGTTATTCGGGTATTGTTGAGTTACAATAGTTTTTGGACGGATAAAATATGATCCAGTCACCTTCATCCCGACCAGCAATGACCAGACCCCGCTTACAATGTCTTTCAGATAATTATATATACTTCTCATTCCGAGATATATTATAAAGTATTATTAAAAATGCCAGCCCATGAGGACAACAAGGGCCATTATCAGAACATTAACAAGATTAATCGGGAGTAAATATTTCCATTCAAGTGTAAGCAACTGATCAATCCTTAGCCGGGGGAATGTCCATTTGAACCACATCATAAGAAAAATAACAAAGAATGTTTTTCCAATAAACCAGATAAATGGTGGTATGAAATCCATTACCCCGTTAAAACCCGTCCAACTTCCGATATGGAAAGGCATCCAGCCGCCAAGAAATACTGTTGCCGCTATCGATGCCACTATGAACATATTCATATATTCTGCAAGGAAGAAAAATGCAAACTTAATTCCGGAGTATTCAGTATGGTAGCCAGCAGTTAGTTCTGATTCTGCTTCTGCAAGGTCAAATGGCCCCCGGTTTGTTTCAGCAGTACTTGAGATCAGAAAAATAATGAAGGCGATGAATGCAGGAATATGACCCCTGAAAATAAACCACCCTGTCCTTTGAGCTTCAACAATTTCAGAAAACTGCATTGTGCCTGCAAGAATTACTATTGTGATCAGGGCAAGTCCTACAGATAGTTCATAACTGACTATTTGTGCACCACTTCTCATCGCACCAATCAGTGAGTATTTGTTATTGCTCGACCATCCTGCCAGTAATATCCCGATAACACCCATAGCCGAAACAGCAATCACGTATAATACACCTATATTAAGATCGATTGCATGAAGGCCTTTCGCAAATGGAATAGCAGCTATCGCCATAAATGAAGCAATTATTACTATGAAAGGAGCGAGGTTAAACAGGAACTTATCAGCATTCTTGATTGGTATCAGTTCTACCAGTAACAATTTAGTAAGATCCGCTATAGTCTGGAACATACCAAATGGTCCGACACGATTTGGTCCAAGCCTGTTTTGCATGAAAGCACATACTTTCCTTTCTGCATATACCAGGAATAGTCCTATCACTGCATAAAAAAGCAGAACAACCACTCCTATAATAAGCATCTCTGTTAGTACAGTCCAGAATGGCGACATCGTATTTTGTAGACCGGTATCAATCCACTTTGTAAACGATGTGAAATCATAAATATCAAACGGCATAAGCTATATTCGTTATTTATTATTCAGTATTCAGTATTTGTTAATATCTATATGATTCCTGGTTCATTGCCTTTAATTCTGTACCCCTGTTTCGTACCTCACACCTCACACCTCACTGTCTCGTCTACCTGTCAATATCCGGTATTACAAGGTCCAGAGATCCTCCAATAGCTACCAGGTCAGCAATTTTAAACTCTTTGGCCATATGATTAAGTGCTGAAAGGTTCACGAAATTCGGTGAACGGAATTTCACACGGTATGGATTCTTATTACCATCACTGATAATGTAAACTCCCAGTTCTCCGCGTGCAGTCTCCACCCTCTGATAATATTCACCCTCAGGAAGTTTGATTATTGGTTTCATTTTAACAGCAAACGGTCCTTCAGGAATATTATCAATAAGCTGATCAATTATATTCATCGATTCTCTCATCTCCTCAATTCTTGCAAGGTACCTGTGGTAAGTATCTCCCTCACTGTACAATACCTCATTGAAGTACACCCTGCCATAAGCACTGTATGGCTCATGTTTCCTTACGTCGCATGAAAATCCGGATGCTCTGCCGGAAGGCCCGGTAACTCCATAAGAGATGGCATCTTCCAATGAAAGATTTCCGATTCCGATAGTTCGTTCTCTGAAAATTACATTTCCTGTCAGTAACTGATCATATTCAGGAAGGGTTTTCCGGAAATATTTAATAAATTCCTTTACTCTTTTCTGAAAATTCGGATGAATATCATACATCAGGCCACCGGGACAATTATAGCTTACTATCATACGTCCACCACAGGTCTCTTCAAAGATATCCAGAACTTTTTCTCTGTCCCGGAGACCATAAAAGAAACATGTAAGACCGCCAAGATCCATTCCGAATGTTGCCCAGAAAAGCTGATGTGACTGTATACGTGTAAGTTCCGACATTAAAGTGCGAATAACCTTTATCCGGTCGGGGATATCAATTTCAAGAGCTTTCTCGACCGCCAGTGATACGGCTTCGTTATTTATATGTGCAGAGAGGTAATCCATTCTGTCGGTCAGATGTATGATCTGAGGGTAAGTAATGCTTTCGCACATCTTTTCAATGCCTCTGTGAACATAGCCGAGATGTGGTTCGACATTTCTTACGACCTCACCCCTGAGAGATACAACAAGTCTTAATACACCATGTGTTGACGGGTGCTGTGGACCCATGTTAATAATATATTCCTCTTTCTCGTCTAACGGGCTCTTTTTTACCTGTTCTTCCATAACCTACTTGGTAACAATATTTATATCATCAGTATAATCCTTTCTGAGAGGAAAACCCCAGGAATTATCGAGAAACAGCCTCCTGAGATCAGGGTGACCGGTAAACTTAATTCCAAGCAGATCATATACTTCACGTTCGTGAAAATCTGCTGTCTTCCAGATATCTGTAACCGAATCAAAATGAGGATTTACTCTGTCGGAAGTACGGACCTTTATTACGATTGAATGGCCAAGTTTTGTAGAACGGAGGTGATAAACGACACCCAGATCCACTCCATAGTCAACTCCCGAAAGACAAAAGAGAAAATCAAATGAAGTCTCTTCATTACTTCTGAGATTTTCTGCAAGCTTGTGGAGTTTTCCGGCAGGAACTGAAATTTCGGTAAACTGTTTTCCCTCATTTATTTCGCAATCCTGTTCAAGCGATTTTATGAAATCTCCAAGTTCTGTTTTATTCATAATCAGGTTCCTGATGATTTATTTTGAATTGTGCTCTGAAGAGCGGATCTTTCTGGATTTCATGGTCTCCATTTCAATCTTGCGCTGAAGTTGGATCATCCCATATAATAATGCTTCGGGGCGGGGAGGACAACCCGGGACATAAACATCGACCGGTATCACATGCTCAACACCTTTAATAACACTGTAAGAATTTAGGAAAAACGGGCCGCCAGAGATTGCACATGCACCCATTGCAACAACATATTTGGGTTCAGACATCTGGTCGTACAGACGTTTAAGAACAGGAGCCATTTTATTTACGATTGTCCCTGCAACGACTATAACATCTGCCTGTCGGGGACTGGCCCTGTAAACCTCCATCCCAAAACGAGCAAAATCGTGACGAGGTGCCCCGGCAGCCATCATTTCTATACCACAGCAACTTGTGGCAAATGTCAGAGGCCAGAGTGAGTTCTTCCTTCCCCAGTTGATAACATCATCAATTGTTGTCAGAATGACATTTCCGCCAGATTCTTTAAGAAGTTCAAGACTCTCATTGTCTTTGAATTCTTCTCTCTTAATTCCTTTTATTCCCATATCAATGCGTGTTTTTTCCAGGCATATAATAACCCAAGTCCAAGAATGAAAAAGAATATTACTATTTCAATAAATGCAGTAAGTCCTACCTCTTTCATTACAACAGCCCATGGAAAAACAAGTACTGTCTCAACATCAAATACAAGAAAAAGGATTGCAAACAGATAATACCCTACATTAAACTGGAGCCAGGTTACACCCTGTGTGGGGATACCGCATTCGTATGGTTCGAATTTCTGGGGATTTATCGATTTAGGGGCGATTATTCCGGAAAGAATAAGTACCAATCCAACGAAGATAGCCCCAATTAAAAAGAATAAAACAAGCCATTCGTTATTCATGGGGAAAATATTTTTCTTTTAGAAAGTTGGACAAAAATAGAATTATTTTTCTTTTTTGTGAAATTATTAACAGTATATAAAAGTGATAATTATCATAACAGAAAGAGGTCTTCCGGATACTCAATACCGACCAGAAATAATCCTTTTGCAGGAGCTGATTTTCCTGCCCTGCAACGATCCTTAGCGACAATAATCTCTTCAAACTCTTTTAAGGTTATTTTTCCTGTTCCTGTTTCAACCATTGTTCCAACGATCGCTCTTACCATGTTTCTCAGAAATCTGTCAGCTTTAATAGTAAAAATAAGCCTGTCATCAGCCTCTTCCCAAACTGCATAGAATATTCTGCAGTTATTTGTTTTTGTATCTGAATGAAGTTTGCTGAAACTGGTGAAATCCGAGAAATTAAGAAGCATCCCGCAGGCCTCATTCATGGAGTTGATATCAATTTTCCCGTGAATAAACCAGGATGAATCGTCCCAGAATGGATTCTTGGTCTTAGATATATTGTATCGGTAGGTTCTTGAAACAGCACTGAACCTTGCATGTGCATCAGGCTTGACCTTTGCTAGTCTGGTTACTGCTATATCTTTTGGCAGATATCTGTTTAACCTGTAAATAAGGTTTTTCTTTAGTACCAGGTCAGGTGAGACTGATTCAAAATGAGCACAGAATACTGATGCATGAACTCCGGTATCTGTTCTTCCGGCACCTGTTGTGGCTATCTTTTCGGAGAGTATAGTCCCAAGTGCTTCATCGAGAGTCTTCTGAACGGTGATTGAATTTGGTTGTATCTGCCAACCGTGGTAGGATGTCCCTTTATATGAGATAAATATGAAATATCGTGTTTTGTCAGAATTCATAATACAAATATAACTATTCATAAAATATTGTTTTACCGTTTGTAATCTTGATAATTATTAATTTATTTTTGTTTGAAAACCGATCATAAAATGTATTTTTACTTCCGGTGAAAAGATATTTTTAACCTTAAAATTGAAAAATATTAATGTTTGATAAATTAAACCCCTATAACTATGAGACTTGATTTGAGTTGGATAGATTATCTGATTATGATAATCTATTTTCTTTTTGTGCTTGGTATTGGCTGGTTTCTGCGGAAGTATATGAAGAATGCTAATGCTTTTCTGGAAGCAGGCCGTTCAATTCCGGCATGGGTTGCTGGTCTTGCATTTATCTCAACAAACCTTGGGGCCCTTGAAGTTATGGGGATGACCGGTTCTGGGATGAAGTATGGAATGCTGACTACCCATTTCTACTGGATAGGCGCAATACCTGCAATGATATTTCTTGCCCTGTTCATGATGCCTTTTTATTATGGATCAAAGGCAAGATCAGTCCCTGAATTTCTGAAACTCAGGTATGACGAAAAAACAAGAGGTCTCAATGCCATCCTTTTTGCAATTATGACGATACTTGCATCAGGGATCTCCATGTATGCACTGGCAATACTGATGGAAAAGGTACTTGGTTGGGACTTTAATATGAGTCTCTGGGTTTCTGCTTTGATAGTATTAGGATATACTTACCTTGGTGGACTCTCTTCAGCAATATATAATGAAGTTTTACAATTCTTTATTATTGTGATAGGACTATTACCACTTGTTTTCTTAAGTCTTAAAGATGTTGGCGGTTGGAGCGGTCTGAAAGAGAGTCTTGCTCCAATAGTATCAGGTAACGGTTATGCTGCTGATACCTGGACTACAACATGGAAATATACATCTGAGGCCTCTGGAAATCCCCTGGGTGTAGAATGGTTTGGGATACTCTTTGGTCTGGGATTCGTTTTATCATTTGGTTACTGGTGTACAAACTTTCTTATCGTTCAGAGGGCATTTGCTGCTGAATCAAAATCTGCTGCCAGAAAAGTTCCGTTAATCGGAGCCATTCCAAAAATGTTCATTCCATTTTTGATCATCGTCCCGGGTATTATTGCTATTGTTCTTTTCAATGATCCCGGGAAAGGTTTTACATTACCTCTTGATGCTGCCGGGAAGCCGATTTATGACTATACTATTATTATGTTACTGAAACAATATCTGCCTGCCGGAGTGCTTGGACTTGGTATAACCGCATTGCTGGCATCTTTTATGTCGGGTATGGCAGGCAACGTATCTGCATTTAATACTGTCTGGACCTATGATATTTATCAAAGCTATATCCGTAAGCGTACCGGTAATGAAGAAGCTGACGGGAAGCATTATCTGACTGTAGGTCGTTTTGCAACTGTGGCTGGCGTTCTTCTTAGTATAGCTGCCGCTTATATAGCTGGGAAGTTCGGTAATATCATGGATTTCCTGCAGACTATCTTTTCAATGATTAATGCACCTTTGTTTTCAGTCATCTTCCTTGGGATGTTCTGGAAAAGAACTACCGGCCATGCAGCATTTACAGGACTTCTTTCCGGGTTTCTCATGGCACTTCTTCATCATGGACTTACTGTACCTGCGGGAGCGACTACCCTTGTTAAGGGAGGATGGATCGCAAACCTTCATACATATCCTGTTGAAATGGCCCAGAATTTCTGGACTGCAATAATTGCATTTACTGTTGCTACCTTGGTTACAGTAGGATTGACACTTCTTACAAGACAGCAAAAATCCGATGAAGAACTTCATGGTCTTGTTTACTCACTCACTCCGCGTACGTTGGCTGAGGAGGGTCCCTGGTACCAACGTCCTGTTGGCCTGGCTATTATTGTAGGTGTAATTTGTGTTGTTTTAAGTATTTTATTCTGGTAGGAGGAAATTAAAATGGTAGATATAAGAATTCCCATAG
>Ga0066601_10000690_pt1 | contig 13035 bp, 21 predicted proteins | sample Medcelwee11metaG_FD_59487 | JGI IMG/M metagenome (GOLD analysis project Ga0066601, IMG submission 59487) | Freshwater pond sediment microbial communities from the University of Edinburgh, under environmental carbon perturbations - Medium... | ecosystem: Environmental > Aquatic > Freshwater >... | reverse complement strand
ACTACCAGCACAATTGCTTACAAACTAAAAAGATTTGCTCTACAGGACTTTAAAGCAAATATTGGTTTACACGGAGAAAATATCGCAGTTGACGTTAATAAACATCTTCCCGAATCAGGACACGCCAGTCGTTATTAGACTTGATGCTATTCTTGATTTAAAATGAAGTTATAAATTAGACATTAAACAATACACATGGCTTCTTTTCCGACAACCATACCAAGTTTTAGCAATCCATCCAGCACGGATTACCTTAGTAGTCCGGCTCATGCCGACCAACATGGTGATGCCAATGATGAGATTGTCGCTCTGGCAACCAAAGTGGGAGTAGGTAGTTCGGCTGTAGTTACTTCACACGACTATAAATTAACTCCCCGAATTTTAGCTGATACTGACGGAGCTACGATTACTTTTGATTTATCTAAAAGAGGTATTCATACCGTAACTTTAGGTGGTAACAGAATATTAGCTGTCTCCAATGAAACTGTCGGTCAAACATTTATCATCCGTTTACTTCAGGACGGAACTGGCTCCAGAACTGTAACCTGGTTTTCAACAATTAAATGGGCTGGTGGTTCGGCACCAACATTAACAACTACCGCCAGTAAAGCTGATACTTTCGGTTTTATTGTTACTTCATCGGGAAATTATGACGGTTATATTTTAGGAATGAATATCTAATGAGTTCTACCGCTTTTACTGCTTCTAACACTGGTAATTGGAATGAATTTGATGGAACGTGGGCTCAAATGCAGTCCGCAACTTCAGCTAGTTCCAATGGTTCGGGTGCCCGCATCTACAATTATTTGAGACATTATAACCCTGGAGAAGATAGTTGGACTTTTCGGTGGGGTTTTTGCATCTTTGACACTTCCAGTTTACCTGATACTGCCACTATTTCAGCCGCAGTTTTAAACGTAAATATTGCTTCTTTTTCTGCCCGTAACTTCGGAGCTATTGGAGTAGCGGCTTCAACTGAAGTTGTCGCTGGAGATGATGTTAATAAGGGGGCTTACACCGCTACCCTAATTGGAACCTCAGCTAATCCATCAACAACCGGACATTTGAACATCGACATTACCACTACAGCTATTAGCTTGACGGATAAAACCAGATTTAAAGTCGGACCGTCAAATATTATGTCGGAGATTTCGCCTGGTACAGGTTCAGCTTTTAATACTTCTGATTCATGGGAAATATCAGGATTAAACGATGGTGAAGCCTCTAAGCCAACTTTGACTATTACCTATACCACTCCCCCCGCAGTAACGACAGGTAGTGTAACTAATCTCCAACCGCAAACAGCGACGTTGGGAGGTAATATTACCGATGCCGGAGGAGGGACAGTCTCGACTGCCGGAGTCTGTTGGGCTTTAACTGCCAATCCAACCACCTCCAGTTCTAAGACTGCTACTGCTACAACCAGTGGTGCTTATACTGTTGCCGCCACTAGTTTACTGCCCGGAACTCTTTATTATTATCGGGCTTATGTCACTACTGAAAACTCCACAACTTATGGCTCTGATGCCACATTTAGAACTCCAAGTGGAGCCGCTATATTTTTTATGGAAAATTAATATGAAAACCTTTACCTGCGACAAATGCAAAAAAGAATTTCCTCAACCGTTAGATGAGGAAAAATACAAGGATACTAACGGAAACTGGCACACTTTTGATTTATGTGCTCCCTGTCGGGGTATATTAAAAACCGATAGCGATGAACCTAAACATAATTTTTTTAAAAAGTTAATTAAGAAATAATGGCATCTATTACCATCCGAACACCAGAAGTATCACAAAATGTTAAAACCTACCTCTCACGGGAATATTTGTCAGGAACGACTTTATACGTTGATTCATCCGTCAGCTTCAGTAATGGCAATTACATTATCGTCGGAGAACCTGGACAGGAAAATACTGAGATAACTTATTTAACTTCTGCTCCGGCTTCTGATACCACGATGGCGGTCAGCAGTTTGAAATTCTCTCATTCGAGAGGAACTCAAATCTATTCGATAAACTGGGACAAATATTCACTAGAATATATTGCCGCTACCGGAGATACTTGGACGGCTTACAGTGGGATGCCTCTTGATTTAAGGTATGATGCCAATTACACCGAATATCGGGATAGTGCTTCAACTTCAACTTATCAATGGCGATATCGTTACTATAGTACCGAAAAAACTGCTTATTCTGATTACTCCGATACGATTACCTCTACAGGTTGGCCGAAAAACAGTGTTGGTTATATGGTTCGTGATGTTCGGAAAATAATAAATGACCCTGATAGTAAAACGGTCAGCGATACCGAGATAATTCGTTATTTTAATACAGCTCAGGACAAGATTTACACCCTCTATGACCGTTGGTTCTTTTTGCTCAAAGTAGGTAGTGCTATTACGACTACAGCTAGCGGTAAAACTTACAACCTCCCGTCTGACTTTGGTCGGATGCACTCAGTTCTCTATCGCTATGTTAGTGGGTCGACTGATATTTCTTATAACCTCAGATATTTACCGATGGTGGAATATGAATACGAGTCCCGAGACAACAATGCTTCGGCTGAGGATGAAATTAAGTATTGGACTATTTATCCAGGTGATTCGACCAATGAGACAGGTTATCTCTATGTTTGGCCTAAACCATCTACTGCCGGATTGAGTATCTATCCTAAGTATTACAAAACCATGACCGCTTTAGATACCTACGGTGACAAGACCGAAGTACCTTTGCCAGCCATGTTGGTTGATTACGCTTTGGGAGAGATTTACAAAATAAGAGGTGAAGAAACCAAGGCTACTTATTACGATAAACTATTTAGGGAACAGGTGGAACTGCTTAAACTAATGCAGAGAAAACAAGTGGGACAACCACGTTATTTGTGGAAATATCAAGGTCGAAGGGCTGACGAAAAACTATTTGGCAATCAGTCTATCAGTTCCGACAGTGATGTTGAAAATTATTGGTAGAAATATGATATGCAACCATTATGGCAACTAACTATATACACGAAGCTCATGTTGATTTCAGTGGCGGGGTAAATCAGTACCCTGGCAGTTTACTGAAAGCTGATAATGAAACTGACAAAATTGAAAATGGGGAATTGGTCAATTTCGGACCGATAAAGAAAACCCGAGGTTACACTCAAAGAGGAGACGAAGTGGCGTTAGGTTATGATGTTTTGGGACTATGTACTGCTTACAAATCCGATGGGACCAGAAAACAGATTGCAATTGCCGATGAAGCCGCCAGTTCTGATGCTTATACCTACAACCCAACCAACGGTGCCTGGACAGCTCATGGTTTATCATTAACCACCGGGTCTAAAGCAGAGTTTGAAAGTTTCCTTGATGGTTTCTTTATGGTCAATTTTACCGAAGCGACCAGATGGAATGATTTAACTCAATGGTATACCACCACCAATGTCACCGATGCTCCTAAAGCTAAATACATTAAACAATATCTTTCCCGAGTTTATACAGCTTATTGTGTCGACGGAGCAACAACTTATCCTTCAAGAGTTATCTACTCTAATTTGCCGTCGGGAACACCGATGACTATTACTTGGGATAATACCGTTAATTACTTTGATGTTGACACTGACGATGGAGACAAAATAATGGGGTTAGGGATGAACTCTAATAGACTGCTTATCTTTAAGGAAAATTCACTCCACCGTTACGATACTAATACCCGCTACGTCGTACCAGGATGCCCTGGAACAACGTCTCAACGGAGTGTGGTCAATATTCAGGGTTGGACGATTTATCTTCATTCCTCAGGCATTTGGGGATATGACGGGTCAACTTCTAAACTGTTATCCCGAGCCGTTAAAGACATCATTGAGGGTGTCTCTTTCGGTAATCTATATAAAGCCTCAGGATTTGGTAAAGGCGACCATTACTACATTTACCTGGGTGATATCTCCAACACTAAAGTGGGACTAACTATCGACAAATGTCTATTGGATTACGATGTCTCTAAAAATGCCTTCTCTTGGCGGAGTCTGGGAAAAGAACCTTTGGTTTGGCAATCCTACCGTAATGACATCGGCAACTTGCTTTATAATGATGCTACCACTACCTACGGCAACTCCAATATCACTTACAACGGTTCATCTCAATCAGAGGATGTAATTTATTTCGGAGCCAGCGATGGAGTGGTTTACCAGATTGATAATGGCCGAACTTATGATGGTGAAAATATTTCTTTTACCATTGAAACCAAAGACTATTATCTGGGCAATCCTTCATTGTTTAAACTACTGCATCGGATAGTCGTTTTCTCCGACAGTGGCCGACAAGTTTATCTCCAGTTTAAAACTGATAACAACGATTGGAAAACATTGGGAAGAATAAATCAGGAGATTAACGAACTAACATTTCCCTCAGGAACCAGATGTCGTAAAATAAAATTCAGGATAACTGAAAGCAGTAGTGGCGACCCATTTTCCTTTGAGGGATTTGATATTTATTTCACTCCCGAAACATTATCGGAGTAAAATTGAATAGAATGAATCAAGACGATAAAATTAAGGAAGAGAGTTGGAAAGATAAGGGGTTGGACCGTTATCTGCAACGGGTGACACCTGAAACTTTTAAAACCGCTGACTATATCGGCGGTGCCAACTTTGATGTACTACTGGATGAGTTATTATTTAATAGGATGATTAGGTTGAAAGACCTAAGGCAGACACCTCAAGGCAACGACCCTGGTAAGATATACTGGGACGGAGCCAGCAAGAAGGTAAAAATATGGATAGACAAAGACAGTAAGTGGGCCGAATTGGTGTTTACTAGTTCCAGTACTTCTACCACCAGTACCTCAACAACCACCACCTCTACTTCAACTACGTCTATCTCTACCAGCACTACCTCTACCAGTACATCATAAAATATGGCACTAACACAACAACAAAGTCAACAACTATACGGAACCGATGCTTATACCGGTTGGGGAGAAACTGAAGCGATGTATGATGCCCGTAACAAAGGAGCCTCCGGCGGTGGGAATAGTGGTGGAACAGCGACTGATAGTGCCGACTATTATATCCAATCAGCCATTAATTCGATTTCTCAATACCTACCTAAAAAAGTAACTCCTTACGAAGAAGTTAATCCTTTCTTTTTTGATGAAGCCTTAGCAACTAAAGCCTCTACCGCTGAATATGAGCCCTACTATAAGGACTTGTTAGACCAGTACACACAAACTGTGGAAAGAAATAAATCCCGTAGTCAAGAAGATTTAACCTCAACTCTAAAACAACTCGAAGCCGGTAAAGAATACTACATGGGAGTTCAGAGACGGGCCTTAGATAAAGCCACAAAAAATACCGATGAGGGTTATGCTGGTCGGGGTCTATTTTTCTCCGGTGTCAGACCTAACGAAATTAAAGAATTAAATACAGAATACGGAGCTCAAACAGGCAACTATCTTCAAAACTATGATTACAACACTGGTCAGGCGAATTTAACCGATAAAAGATTAGTTGAAGACCAGGCCACCAATCTAACCAATTACACCAAGGATACGGAAAGAAGCAAGCAATACGCTATTCAGGCTGGAGTTCTCCAAAGGAAAGGGGAAACTCAGGATGAGTACCTGGCATCCAAAAGTAAATATTATGAAAATGCGTTAAATGGTATAGTTTAAATATGGCAGATATTTTAAATAACCCTAATCAATTTTATAACGACCCTGCGATTGCCTCAGCTCAACAGGAAGCTCAATCTGCCATGAATACGGCTTCAAACTATAATTCTGCTGTCTCATTATTACCCCAGAAATTAAAAGAAGCCATCCAAAGCAAGATGGACTATAACCGGGATTTAATCGAGCAAAAGAATAAAGCTCAGGCAGAATATTTTGCGACACCATCCAAATCAAGGGAGAAGTATTTAACCCCAACTTCAGCCAATTATGTTTATGACCCCTTTCAGGCTGAAAAATTAGTGGCTCAGGAAAGGTCACTGGCGTATCAACCCTATGCTAACGCCAGTGATATTTTGACCCAGAGACAGGGAACATTATCAGACATTCTTAATTCGGGTGTCAGTGCCTTCCAAGCCGGAGCCGGACAAATGAATACCGCTGCTGATATGGCCCGACAGAAATATACTGACTTAATAAATATGGCAAAATTAAAAACCGATGAGTCTAAATGGCAGTACGAACAAACACACAAAAGCACTGGTTCTGGTTCCGGTGGAGTCGACTTTATGGCTCTTCTCGAAGCAATAAGAAAACTAAGGGAAGGTAATAATGAAACAGACAATGGAGTAACCGAACAAAAACCAGCCACCAGTGAAGAAGAAAAAGTCAGAATGAAAAATAAACCGAATATCGAATGGAAATCTCCCGGCGGACAATGGAAGTTTGATTCAAAGTTGGATGATTGGATATCATCTATAGTCCGACTGCAAGACCCACAAACGGGTCAAGTTTATGAATACGATGGTCCTAATGACCCTGATTACATTAATGATTCAAGAAGTGGTTATTTACCACCGTCAAGTTATTAAAATATGGCCAAAAGATTAGTTCAACAAAATAACACCAGTTCCGTATCACCTAATAGTTTAGGTATCGACCCTAATGAGCTTCAGCAAGTATTGGGATTAGCGGCTGCTCAAAAAGGTCAGTATGGTACAGCCTGGAGTATTCTTCAACCACAAAAAGAAACAGGTAAGCAGGGTGCCACTGAAATTCAAAAAATAAACGCCATGAGTGGTTTAGACAATATAAAAACTGTTGAAGATGAACTTAAAAAGTCTAACAATAACATTATCTGGAGAGCTGCTTTACCTGGACCTTTGGCTCGGTTGGCTGGAGCCAGCACTTATATTGCGGCCACTAAAGAAATTCAGGATGTATTTACCCGGTTGAGAACCGGTGCTGCTCTTAATAATGATGAAATAACCTTTTATCAAAGTCAGTTACCATCACCCTTTGATAAACCTGAAGATATTAAATATAAATTAAAAATATTCAGAAATCTTTATAGCCGAGTGGCCGGAGAGAGTTCCGGTTATGAGAACAATGCTCCCGAAACAAATGGCGGATTACCCAGTAGCTTTCAGGAGGAGGAACAATAATGGCAAGAATGAAAGTCATTGTTAAAGATACGGGAAAGAAAGGGACTATAGATATCAATGATTTCGACCCATCTAAGTTTACCCCTGACTATAATTTGGGGCAAAAAATAGCTACCAGTAGTTTGGCTCCGGTTCTCGGTTCTATGGCTGGTGGTGTACTGGGAGGAATACCCGGGGCTGCTGTTGGAGCAGGTGCAGTTTATGGTTTACAAAATACTCTTAAATATCTGACAGGATTAAAAGACTATCCTAAAGATTGGGGTGAAGCAAAAAAACAAACCGTTGATTATAGTAAAGGTGTGGCTACTGAAGGAGCAAAAGGAGCGGTTTCGGAAGCAGGGGGGAGAGCCGTAGGTTGGGTTGGTGGAAAATTACTTGGTCCGGTAATCGGTAAGGTAAAAGGGTGGCTACCTAGTTCAATGTCTAAATCAATTGAAGCTAATAAAACTGTAATTGGGGAAAAAATAAGTGAGGTTATCAAAAACTCCGGAAATAAAAACTTGTCCTTGGATGAAACTTTAGCTGCTTTGGAAAAAATTAAATTACAACCCCAAGTCGAAGTTAATCCTAACGCTTTATCCTCTGTTGATGACGTAATTAATTTAGTCAAAAGTACTGGGGGAAACGCTAAAAGTGGTTTCGGAGTTAAAGTAGGATTCGGACAAGATATTTACGGTGAGTCTGGCAAAGAATTAATGAAAAGGGGTACTGCAGGTATCACTGAAAAAATGGCAAAACAAACAGCCGGAGAAGGACTTGGTACTGCACTTAAAACTCAAATACCCGGTTTAGACAAATTAATGGAACAATATTCCCAGTTTGCTAAACTAGGTAATCGGATGCAAAAACCACTATCTCTGCCTTGGAGTTACTTTTTACCTTCAATTGCGGCCAATATGATTAATCCACAAATAGCTCTTCCTGTTACCGGAGCAGCAGCAGCCGCTTCAATGCCTTACACCAATCTTTTGGGAAGAAAATTAATCGGCGGGGCGATGAGTAACCCATTAACAACTTATGGTACTAAAGCTGGTTTGTATGGGCTTGAAAATTTAATTTTCCCACCTAACAACCAAAATTCTGATTACAGTGAATACGGAGGGACAAAATGAAAGAATTAGCTGTATTAATGTTGGTTTTTCTTGCTATTTTATTTTCTGCAAACGATAATGACTAAAAAACAACAAACTAATAATGAAATCTCGGTTGATATCGCTGTGATGGCGGAGAAGGTGGATAACATTGATAAGACGGTGAGAAATATTCAGGAAAAATTAGAGCGGGATTACGTTACCCAGGACCAATTTGACCCAATAAAGAGGATAGTTTACGGAATGGTATCAATTATTCTGGTGGCAGTAGTCGGGGCGTTAATAACATTAATTTTAAGATGAATAAATTTTTTCAATGTATTGCTTTTATAACCCTCGGTGGAGCTTTGGGTTTACTGGCATTAATCGGTTACTGGTTGTGGTATCCCTACAACCCTGTTGAATTTAAAAATGCTCCATTCAAATTAATCAATCCTATAGTTAAGACGGGAGAACATTTGGAATATAGGGTTAGCTATTGTAAAAACGTCAGTATAGGTGGGAAGGTCAGTCGGTCTTTTGTGGATGGAATTATTTACTCTACCCCTGATTTAGAAACTAACATTGACAAAGGTTGCCATGAGAATACGGTCAGTGTCTATGTTCCCCGGGCTTTACCTCCGGGAAATTTTACTATCAAAACGGTTTATCGGTATCAGGTTAACCCCATTAGGGTGATTGACGTTATTGTTTACACCGAGCCGTTTGCAATCATAAAATGATATCAACTAAAATTTATTCACAAAGAGATATAAGATGGTCATGGCAGACATTTGGTTTTGGTGGAGGGAGGTTTTATTCCTACGGTTGTACTGTTTGCTCTTTGACTTCACTGTTATTCAAAGCGGGGTATGATTTGACTCCACCACAGGTCGCAGAACGACTGAGAAAAGCTAAAGCGTTTAGTGGAGACCTATTAATCTGGTCTCGAATTCAAATCGCTTTTCCAAAAGTGAAGTTTGTTTGGAGAGGATATAAATATGAAAACGCTAAAGTCAAAGAAAACATTGAAAAAGGTAATCCAACTTTAGTCGAAGTATTATTGTCAGGTCATCGTCATTGGGTCTTATTTTTAGGTGACCAAAAAATGATGGACCCGTGGGTGGGAAGAATAGAAAGCACTTCCAAGTACCCTCTTATCGGTTATAGTTTAATCAGTATATTGAAGTAAAAACGAAAAGTGAACCTAGATTGGCAGTCTCCACCTCCCGCTGCTACGTCATTATAACCAAAGGGATGGTTTATGAAAGTTATAAGACTTTACAATTTAACCCCGCAAACAAGTTACAAGTTACAAATTAATAAAACTATGAATTGGAAAGCATTATGGGAGGCGGTAAAACTACCACTACGGTTGTTAGTTTTATCTATCATCCCCGTCCTGATTACTTATGTCGCCTCTCTCCCGGCACAATGGGCAGGGTTTCTGACGACTATCCTAGTAATCTTGGACAAATATCTCCATGAAGCTGAGGTCGCTAAACCCGTCAAAGAACAGAACGAAGGTGTTGGTGGTGTTCGTGGCTTAACTGGGTTTTAAACCAAAAAGTCTCTGATTTAAAACTCACTGTCAAGGGTGGTTACTTCAGAGACTGGCAGTCGTATACTACTGTTGCTAAAGTATATCATTATAACTTTAGTGTTGTCAACTTATGGCTAAGGAAGGACTATTCTATGCCGATGGTTCATTTAAAAGTGCTGATGATTTACGTCAGCAAAGTGCCTTCCCTGATAAAAAGAGAAGAAGTTTAGACTTTGATGAAGTAGCCGGAATTATCAACCAGGAGAGACAGTTAGAGCAGAAATTTGAAATCGGGCAATTAGAAGCCACCTGGAAAGTTCCCTCTACTCCTGATAGACCGATAGTCATTTGTTTAGTTACCGACCCCCACTTTGGTTCCGTTAGGTCAAATGTCGAGTTATTTCAGGAACATCTAAGTATCATCGAGGATACCCCGAATATGTTTGTAGTTTTTAATGGTGATGATGTCGATAATTTTAATGCGACAGGTAAATGGGCATCTGGAATGTTTGAGAACCCCACCCCACCTCAGATAATGTCAAGAGCTTTAGCCCAGAAATATAAACAATTAGACTCTTTAGGTAAGATAGGGGCTATTGGCTTTGGTAATCATAATGATTTCGGATTTAACGGAGGTCAGGATTGGTATGACTCATTTTTAGCCGACTTTAAATGTCCGGTCTTCACCAGCGGAGGGTTACTGCACATCGCCTTAGGCCCTCAGAAGTACGATTTAGCCATGACACACCGATACTGGGGAACGTCAAAACTAAATCCAACCAACGCCTGTAAACGCTTTATGGACTTTGAGTATCCCGATGCTGATATTGCTTTCCTAGGTCACGTTCATCAGTGTGAAGGGTTACATTTTGAAAAAGGGGGAAAAGATAGAGTAGCGGTCATTGGGGGAACCTATAAAGATACTGATACTTTTGCCCGTAAACATGGCATCGGGGGTAGGTCCGGTAGTCCGGGGTGGGCAGTAGCCCTCTGGCCCAATGAAAGACGATTGCAGTTGTTTAAAGATTTAAAAGTTGCTAGGGAGTTTCTATATGGGCAAAGAAAAAATACCACCTAAACCAAAAGAGAAACCGTTTAGTCAGTTACCGGTGGTCAGAATACCGGAGTCAATGAAACATCATATTAAGAAAGACGGGAAACGCTAACTTTCAAAATGCCACTGTCTCTTGCCTGTTGGCCCAAAGGCTTTAATTATCTCTCTGACCTGTTTCAACGTAAATCGCCTATCCCCCCGATTACCAACTCTGGGTGGAGTAAAATACCCCCGTTGTTCCCATGACCACAGGGTCATCCTAGTTACCCCCAATGCTTTACATAACTGGGGAGTTTTAATAACGTATTCGTTTTCAGGTATATTTGAGTCCATTTTCGGTTAATTTATAATGTCCCCGGCAAATCTCGTATGACGACATTCCTTCCAGTCGCCATAAACCACACTCCGGGCAACGATAAACCTTTGGTGGTTTGTCATCTATTTTAGGTCCATTGGTACTTTGGTAGGCTTGATTGACATTTTTTCTTAACATTTCCACACTCCATTCTTCGTCATCGGCTTTTTCTAACCAGGCCTCAGGTTTTTCAGTGGCTGATAGAGCGGCAAAATGACTAAATGATAACTTTCGATATTTACTTCTGGTAGCAGTATCAAACTTTTGAGAAACTGTCCGATAATTCATCAATGTCTTCTTATCAACACTGATGGCGTAAGCATACTTACCGAGAGTATCACCCCCGTAAGCAATCGCTACCTCCGTCGCCAAATCTCCCAGAAGCCAGGCGGTTTGGTCTTTGTTTTCTCTGGCTTCAAGACCATCGGAAACAACCTCTTCCCAACTTCTTCTAATTTTTTGTTCTTGGACCATTATTGTCTTAATTGGTTCTAACATCGTGCTCCTGAATAACCGGAAACCACCTTTTTGTAACGTGAGTAAATGGGTTGTTCAACAGGCAGATTCGGGGTAATAACCACCCCTTAGCCCTCTGACCATGATTAAACTTATAACCCATCAGTACCGGTTGGGTGTCTTTCCGTGAACGGATAACATATTTAAGTGATTCGGTAGCTGTCAAAATAACAAATTCACAGTCGACCAGGACAAAAAACTTAGCAGTAGTAAACTCAATCCCACTGGGTTTTCCGGACCCATCTTCAAACTCAATAGCGTAATTATCGGTAGCATGGGCTATTCTGTCTTCTTTAACCTCGACGTTACCCATCTTCGGACTGTAGATATCATATTCGGGGACATGAGGTTCAGGTAAAAGAGCTGACGGGTCAAAGTTTCTTTTAATCCAATTAAGGATTTGTCTTTCGACGTAACGGGAGCGATTTAGTTTTTTAATCCAAGTTTGGTTGTCCATGTTTTTCAGATAGAGCTTCTTTTTTTAAACAGCTAATCTTCCATAAACAAGCCTGATGGAATCGGCTTATCGGCATATGAGCCGCAATAGCGATTAGTTTGAATGTGCCTTCCATCTTTTTTATCCACCTGATTGATGATTTGCCTTCGGTCAATTCTTCTTTGGTCCCGCAATTTAAGAAGTAACATTTAATGGTTCTAAAGGCTTCTTCTAATATGCTTAAGGCTAATAAGCGATAGGGGTCAATTATTTCGCTTTTTCCGATATTTTGTTTCGGCATTTATTAACAGTATCCCCCTCAGTGGCAGTGTTAAGTATTTCAATCTTTGGAGGATACTTAAGTCCTTTGGTAAATCGCCAAAGTTCTTTTTGGTTTCCTACTGGCATTATAAACCCTTTCACTTCTTTACGGTTGATTTGATAACCACCAGCCTTACCTTTAATACTAATCCACCGTAAAGGTTGGTCAGATTTCAATGCCACCAAATCAAACAAATTCCAGAAGTCTCGGTTTTGACTCCATCGGCTCATCCCACATTTATTGTCCACCCGCCAACCATCTTTCTCTAACATCAATTGGGCCTCACGTTCATATTTACTTCTCATTTATTTAGGTAATAGTTAAATGTCCGGGTAATCTTTCGGTAGAGAGCTCGAAGTTTGGTTTCAGCATAAGGATAATAAATCGTGGTTTTGTACGTCTTATCCCCAATATAGGCAAACACTTTAACCATCCGCAAACTTTTGGGTTCAGTTTTAATGTCAGAAAATTCATCACCGTAAACAGAGAGGTAGTGCAATTTTTTCATTTCTTCTTCTCCTCTTCGTATTTATCCCAGTCATTCTTAAAATGGAAACCACGCTTCGCCATTTGCTCAAGGAACTTCTTTCGGTCTTCAGGTCTTAACCATTCTGTTTCCGGGAAAACAGTCTCATCCTGAAA
>Ga0066601_10000680_pt1 | contig 13142 bp, 8 predicted proteins | sample Medcelwee11metaG_FD_59487 | JGI IMG/M metagenome (GOLD analysis project Ga0066601, IMG submission 59487) | Freshwater pond sediment microbial communities from the University of Edinburgh, under environmental carbon perturbations - Medium... | ecosystem: Environmental > Aquatic > Freshwater >... | reverse complement strand
ATACTGACAAATATTACTTATTTAAATTAAAAATAATGTATAAGCAAATTTCAATTATTTGTCCTATTTATAACGAAAAAAATAACATACAACAATGTATAGACTCATTGCTTCTTCAGGATTATTCTATCCAAAACATGGAAATACTGCTGATTGATGGTATGAGTACCGATGGAACACGTGAAATCATTGTAGAAAATATAAAATTACATCCCAAAATCAGATTAATTGATAATCCTGATAAAACTGTACCCCAAGCATTAAATAAGGGCATTCGTGAATCCAAAGGAGAAATAATATTCAGGGTAGATGCCCATTCGGAATATCCGACGAATTACATTTCATTACTGTCATCAAAATTGATTGAGTTGGATGCCGGAAATATTGGAGGAAGGTTAGTAACTGTACCTGGTAGCAATAAATTGATTAGTAAAGCAATTGCATTGGCAATGAGTCATCCGTTTGGGGTGGGTAATGCCCAGTTCAGACTTCAAACAAAAGGGATTATTGAGGTAGATACAGTCCCTTTTGGTTGTTTTAAAAGAGAAATATTTGATAAAATTGGTTTTTTTGATGAAGATTTGATAAGAAATCAGGATTTTCATTTAAATGCCAGGATTATTGAATCAGGTAAAAAAATTTATCTAATTTCTGATCTGGTACTAAAATATGTATCCAGAAGAAATCTGAAGCTGATTTTTAAAATGTATTATCAATACGGATTATTTAATCCATTGATGAATAAGAAATTAAATAAACCGGCGGCCATACGTCAATTTATACCTTTATTCTTTGTGCTGTTTCTTCTTGGTGGAATTTTACTGAGTTTGATAACTCCTGTATTGTTGCCATTTTATCTTACTGTTTTGGGCATTTATCTGTTTTTATCTTTAAGTGTTTCTTTAAGAATTAGCTTCAAAGAAAAGAATATCATGTATTCTATTCTTTTACCGATTGTATTTTTTTATATCCACTTTAGTTATGGGTGGGGTTATTTTGTGGGATTAATTTATATGCTATTAAATAAAAATATGAAGATTGGGATAAGCAGATAAATCTAAAATTCATTAGTATTACACAAACAAATCAATTACTTACATGTTTCTAAAAAACATTTTTGATAAGATAATGGCTTTCATAGGTTTAATCATTTTGTTTCCTGTGTTCCTGATGGTAACTTTTCTTATTATGATTAAAATGCCTGAAGGTCCTGTTTTTTTTAAACAAAAAAGAGTGGGACAATATGCGCGCTTGTTTACGATGTATAAATTTCGAACTATGACCAATAATCACGGTGGAAGTTCAATTTCAGTTAAAGGTGAAAGCAGGATCACCCCTTTAGGTTCCAAACTAAGAAAATACAAGTTAGATGAACTCCCTGAGTTATGGAATGTTCTGATTGGAGATATGAGCCTTGTGGGACCAAGACCTGATGTTTCTGGATATGCAGATAAACTAACTGGTAATGATGCTGAAATTCTAAAATTAAAACCTGGAATAACAGGCCCTGCCAGCCTAAAATACAAGAATGAAGAGGAATTTTTGGCAACATTGGATAATCCGCAAAAATATAATGATGAAGTAATATTTCCAGATAAAGTGAAAATAAATCTGCGATATTTGAGAAAATGGTCTTTTACCTCAGATATAAAGATTATTTTTGCAACAATTCTGAACAGACCTTATTTAAATGAATAAAAAAATATATTTATCACTGGCCACTATGGGTGGAAACGAGCTAAAGTATATCCACGAAGCTTTTGATTCAAACTGGGTTGCACCTTTAGGTCCGAATGTAGATGCTTTTGAAGAAGATCTTGAGAAATTCCTTAATGAGGAAAAATGTGTTGCTGCTTTAAGTTCTGGGACTGCTGCAATACATCTGGCACTAATTCAGTTAGGAGTAAATATAGGAGATGAAGTGATATGTCAATCTTTGACTTTCAGTGCCACAGTCAATCCCGTAAAATATCTGGGTGCTATGCCTGTGTTAATTGACAGTGAACCATATACATGGAATATGGATCCGTTATTACTTGAGGAAGCCATCAAAGATAGAATAGATAAAACCGGGAAAAAACCAAAAGCAATAATTCCGGTTCATTTGTATGGTATGCCAGCTCAAATGGATAAAATTCTATCTATTGCAAAAGAATATGAGATTCCTGTTTTAGAAGATGCCGCAGAAGCATTAGGATCCGAATTCAATAAAATTAAATGTGGCAACTTTGGATCTTTTGCGTGCCTTTCATTTAATGGAAATAAAATCATCACTACTTCCGGTGGAGGGGCATTGGTATGCAATGATAAAGAAGCGAAAAAGAAAACAATTTTTTTTGCAACTCAGGCACGTGAAAATGCACGTCATTACCAACATGAAACAGTTGGATATAATTATCGCTTGAGTAATATATGTGCCGGAATTGGCAGAGGGCAAATGGAAGTGTTACCAAAATTCATTAAAAGAAGACGAGAAATACATCAGTATTATATTAATAAATTATCAAAGATACCAGGAGTAACCTTTCAAACTGAAATGGATGAAAGATTTCACTCTAATTATTGGCTCACAGTTATGCAAATTGACTCTAATTCGTATGACAGAGATAAAATTGACCGTTTATATTCCTTCATGGATGAACAAAATATCGAATGTCGGCCTGTATGGAAACCAATGCATCTTCAACCAGTATTCAAAAGTTGTCCCTTTTACGGAAGCAACGTATCAGAGAAACTATTTAATGAAGGTATTTGCTTGCCTTCCGGTTCAAATTTGACAAATGAAGAACTTGATTATATAATTTCAAAGATTAAAAATTTCTTTCTTGAGTAGTTACTTTACTATTGTTACAAAAAAAAGGATTTACAAAACAAATTTTATCGAAGTTTCTCCAACCCTCACCACATATAATTGTCCCTTCAAAAGAGGTGAAAGTGATACAAGTTTATTGTACGATTCAATTACTTTTACTAACTTCCCTGAGGTAGAATAAATATATATCAAATGATCATTTGTTTCATCAATATTTCCTTTGTCCAATATCACCGTACCGTTTAAATCTTTATAGATAGAAACAGATTTGTTCTTTGTTGAGAAACGGACAATATCTTCATCATCTAAAATTACTTCCATCACATTCGATGGCTCAGTAATATTCTCGTATTTAATAGTTGTGTTATCAATGAAATATGTTTTATCACTTGCTCTGACGGAGTAATAAAAATTTCTTTTAGGGAGTAAGAACCCAATGAAAGCTGAATTTTCTTCTATCCAAAGGTTTCGGGCATTGAATTCTACATTTTGTGCCAGCTTCACCGCCACGTCGTCAATTGCAACACTGGCAATTCCTTTTTTGAAGATAATTCTGAATTGAGCATAATTGTCCGATTCCTGTAAGGAGTATGATTTGGTTGTGAATAAAGATGAAGTAACATCAATATTCTCGAGTAACGACCATGTTGTACCATCCCATGCTTCTACTTTTACCTGTCCACTTATTTCACCCATTGACCTGATGAAAAATGAAAATTCAGTGACAGGAAAATTAAATATCTCTGTCTGGATTGAATCACCGGTATTGCTTAATTGTATTGATGGAATTGAATCTCCGGAATACTTTATCTGAGAAATAACAGATTCAGCATTGATGGTCCATCCCAGAGGCGGAATTAATCCATTATTGAAGCCTTCTTTTATCACAGAGGTTCCTTCTGTAACATTATATACGGTAAGATAATAACCTGATGCATCAAAAACATCTGTCCAGTTTGCTGTAAATCCTTTCAGACTGACTGATGTTGGTTCAGTCGCCACCGGACTAACCACATACACCGCACGTGTTGCAAAGCCAGTTATCATTGTTCGTATTGACCTGGCATCATCCGAACTTACATTGATGTAATCAACATGAGCATCACTGAATGAGGCCTCGGTGGGGTTATAACGAACAAGCACAGATGTATTGCTCAAAACTGAGTCCACAGGAGTTAATTCAAGGATTTTTGTCCAGTTGTCTGTAGGATCATCTTCTTTTTTTAACTCAAAATGAGAGTTGGTTTCGAAATTAATTTTGACATTATCTGTCAATTTTGAACCGCTAATTGAAATTTTTTGTATCTGAAGAGGCTCTCCAAGTACAGTTTTATACGTTTTAAGTTCATTTTGATTTGATTGAATTACCGGTGGTGACATGAACCGAAATGAAATTACACTATTAACTTCTTTGATAGAAGTAATTGTTCTGGGTATTTCAACTCCTGAACGCAAAACAGGATAATAGTTTGTCACATTTCTTGTTCCGGGAAACGGATCGCCGGCCATTGTGTTTTTATTGGCAATCTCATCAGCTTCTATAATGTCATAACCCATGGCTGCCGAATTATTATTCGGAACGTTGTTTCTCCAATCAGACTGATTATAATAAATACGCGTAATTAACATCCCGCTTTTTGGTAAGTAAGTGTCCCATCCTGTTTTTTGCCGGTTCTCAAGTGTGAAAAATTCAACAGGATTTGGATTTGAACCACTCAGGTTATGGGTGCCGTTTTGTGTGAAAATATAGGCCTTATTGCTCGTTTTAATATCGGATAGAGTAACCATATCCTTGGGTGAATTTAAAAGAACCGGAGTAAGCCATCCAAGATAAAAACGATCAAATGCAGAGTAGGTTGGGGGAGTTCTGCCTGAATTCAGATATGCTCCTGCATCCATGATGTTCCAATTAGATATGGTATAAGTTTCCGAATTTTCGGTGTTATAGTAATCCGCCAATCCGTACACATGTCCGAATTCGTGTGCAAAAGTGCCTATACCGCACATATAACTTCCAGTACTGCCCCGAAGTTCTGATGTACAGGCATAGCCTACGATTCTTTTGCCGTTTAATGTCAGTGTATTGCTCAATGCCCAGCGATGAGGCCAGACTGATTCATCAGGTCCACCCTCAGCTTCGTTATGTCCTGCGTAATAAATAAAAACATTATCAACAATTCCATCGCCGTCGGTATCATATTGAGAAAAGTCGACTCCATTGGCTGCTGCAGCATTACAGGCATGTATCACCATATCGCGTGGTTTTACATCGTCATCAGTAGTTGCGTCATTTGCACCATAATATGATCGGTTGTTGGCAAGTGTGTATGGTCCCACCACGACAAACTCAGGAGATGACATACCATTCGAAGCAACGTTGAAATAATCGCGTGCCGATCTGGTTCCACCATTTGCTGAATAGCCTACTTCATTCAATAAGTTGGTAAAAGCAGTTTTTGGATTTGAGATGACAAATGAAACGTCTTTAAAATTAACAAGAATAACCAAAGATTTTGGTGAACCTGTGTTAGGAAAGTTTTTTTGACTTGCCAGGCTTTCTGATTCTGCTGACACCCTGGCCATTCTGCTTTCCTGATTTCTTTGAGATAAATCAGGATGTTTGATTAAAGAATTTATCAGTTGTTTTTCTTTAATAGTTCTTTTTTCAATCTGATTGGTCTTTATTCCTGTACTGATTATTTTACCTTCATTATCTTGTTTTGAATAGTGATAAAATCCGGTTGCATCTTTTTTTACCAGATAACCGTCGAGTGTAAGTTCATATTTGAAAAATTCATCTCCTCTCAGGTAAACAGTCAGCTCGGTACCATCAGGTTGAACTCTTGTTACAGGAAGTGGCGTTGCAGGTACACTGTAGGCATTAACTACAAAGAATATTAAAAGGATGGAAAGTGATATTTTGATTGAGATATTTGACATAATTATTAAAAGTTTATGTAACAAAGATAAACATATAAATGAATAATCAGCGGTAATTGTTCGTTCCTCAGTAGAAATTATATTGAGAAAAAAACTTGTTCTACTGAGATTTAATGATATTTAATAGAATTTTTTCTTCTTCTTCCCAACACAAAGCTTTTTTTGCTGAAACAGTGTTGCTTTTTATTTTATTGTAAGTAGCTGCTTCAGCAAAAATATTTTTGATAACTTCTGCAATATGAGCAGGATCATGGTTTTGTATAAAATAACCAATTTTATAATCTTCAATGATATTCTTTATTTCAATCAATCCTGAGGACAGTACCGGAATTCCGGCGTGAATATAATCGAAGAATTTATTTGGTAATGAATATAAGTAATTGATATTTGTTCCTTTATCAATTGCCAGTCCCAAATCACAATTCATCGTGTATTGCCTGAGCTCATCGAATGACATTTTTTGTTTGAAAATGACACGCTCTTCAATGTGTTTCTCCTTAACAATTTTTTTAAGAACGGGTATGACATCACCACTTCCAACAACCAGTAATATTACATCATCAAGATATTGCATTGACATGCATGCCTCTTCAGCGCCCCTGTCAATATTAATTCCAGTGCCTTGCACAATGATGATTTTTTTATCAAGCGGTAAATTTAGTTCTTTTCTGGATTTGATAATCTCAGGGTTATATGTAAGAGGTATGTTCCTGACCACTGCAACTTCTTTATTGTATTGCTTGTTATACAGCATTGCAATTGAATGATTCACAGTAATAATTGCATTCAATCCCGGAAAAATCAACCGTTCAATACTTTTCCAGATTTTTTGTACGGTAGGTCGTTTAGTCAGTTCGGGAGTTTCGGTGAAATACTCATGTGTATCGTAAATCAGTTTCGTCCGTTTAATTTTTGCTGCTAAAAAAGTTGCAGGCAGGGTGTCCAAATCATTGGCGAAAATTAAATCAACTTTTGAAAATAAAAGAAAGAAAAATAAACGGACATTGTATTCTGCATAGAATTGCGGACCTCTGTTGAAAAAGTGTTTAGTCCGTTGAGTTAAATACGGACGTTCGAGAGCGAGACTTTCTGGTAATAATCTTCCATATTCCAATACATCATAATTGCATTTCGACAAAGTAACACATGTTTTATGTACTCTTTGGTCGGTGAATAAATCGTTTGTTACACAGACAATTGCTCTTTTACGCATATTACTTTTGTTCCAGAAATTTAATAATATCACTGTAAAGTTGACGATGATATAGTTGGGTGTTTTTTTCGACCATAGTGTTGTGCCATAAAAGACTGATTTCGCCATTATATCGCTCAACGCAATTAATTAATTGTAAGCAATATTGAAATGCATCATGTGCATTCATATACATATATTTTTTTTCATTCAATGTACAGTCCATTATAATTAATGAATGTAGTTTCAGGCTTGTAAGCTCTTTCTTTGCGGGATTAATCCAATGCACCGGTCTGCAGGTGCCTAGTCTGAAACCTGCCATGTCGGCATAGCCCATGCTGAAATCATCGGTAATGCCACATGCTATCAATTGTTCAAAGTCGACCGGTTCCCTGTTATTCAGGAAATGATTCCTGTTGTATACGGTATTTATTTTGGCAAACTTATCCAGTCGTTTTTTTTCTTCTTCTATCAGGGCAGGATTGCATCCGGCTTCATAACTCGTATGTAATCCGAGGGATATTTTCTTTCGTTTAGTGTATCTTATCAGCGTTTTATAGTCGGGATGTAATAAATTGGCAAAAGGTTTATCTTCTTTTCTTTTACCTCCGCCGGATCTGAAGAATGTGATGACTTCACATCTTTCGTTTCCCATTAATTGTCTTAGCTCATTGTCTAATTTGTAAAGATAAGGAAAAGTATACCAGGGGTCGAAAATGACTCCGCCAAAATAACTTTTCAAGGCTTTTCGTCCCTCTTTCGGACGTTTGATACCTCTCAGCATACCTCCCATCATGCCCCTGATGTTACGGTAATGTGCCATCTGATCCACATCATGCGTAAGGTATATTTTTTTTATTTTTTCCGGAGGTTCATTGATTTCAATGCCGGTTTCTCTTATTTTGGCACGCAGCAGAACGCCCCATTCTTCAATGATGGGCCTGTCGATGAATCCGGCTTTATATGATAAGGATTCTTTTCCCGGGAAACGGTTATGCTCATCCCTTGTTTTGTGTCGAACCATCTCCTCGTATCGCGAAATCAAAAAATAGGTTCCAGCTACAATATCAGCATGAACAATCAATGTTCCATCTACAGTTTCACTTGCGATATCTCCGAAAAGAATCGGAATTTCTTCCCATTGCTGAAGGGGAAGTTTCGGTAGAGTTGCTTCAGTTCCGTAAATGCTGTCATCAAAAAAACCTGAAGGTTTGATTACCAGTTTATATTTTGCATATTCATCCGGCTTATCAGTGTAACCGATAACCTTCAGAATTTCAGGGGGAATGTGTTCTCCCATCAGAAACCGGATAATATATGTTATAATATCATTCATCTTTTATCATCATTTTAACCACATAAGTCACATATGTCACTTAAGTTAAATAATTTACTACTTATCGAGTTACAATATACAATTTTATTAAATCAACACTTATCACTCATCACTTATCACTCATTTCCTTTCTAAGAAATCTTCCCGTTTCACTCCCTTTGAAGTTCGCTACTTCTCCGGGTGTTCCTGTGCAAATAATCCGTCCACCACCTTTTCCACCTTCCGGGCCCATATCAATTAAGTAATCACAAACTTTTAGCACATCCATGTTATGTTCGATGATAATTACGGTATTGCCTCTGTCGGTTAAACGGTTCAAAACGCCTAATAATACGCGAATGTCTTCGAAATGTAATCCGGTAGTTGGCTCGTCCAGTATGTATAATGTCTGACCGGTATCGCGTTTCGAAAGTTCTGTTGCCAGTTTTACGCGCTGACTCTCGCCTCCCGACAGCGTGACACTCGACTGACCTAGTTTTATATAGCCCAATCCCACATCCTGAATGGTTTTTATCTTGTTCAGAATGTTAGGTTGATTTTCAAAAAACTCCACCGCCTGATTGATCGTCATGTCTAATACTTCGGCAATAGATTTTCCTTTAAACCTTACCTCCAGGGTTTCTTTATTGTACCTTTTTCCACCGCAACTTTCACAGGGAACATATACATCCGGAAGAAAGTTCATTTCGATGGTTTTATATCCGTTACCTCCACAAACTTCACATCTTCCACCGGCAGTATTGAACGAAAACCTTCCTGGCTTGTAAGCCCTTATCTTCGCTTCAGGCAAAGATACAAACAAGTTACGGATATCGGAAAATACACCGGTATATGTTGCAGGATTTGAGCGGGGCGTCCTTCCGATCGGCGACTGATCGACCACAACCACCTTGTCAACTAATTCAATTCCTTCCACCGAGTCGTATTGAAGCGGATCTTTTAATGAAGAATAAAAATACTGACTGAGGATGGGTTGCAGCGTGTCATTGATCAGGGTCGATTTGCCACTGCCCGAAACTCCTGAAACGCAAATCATTTTTCCTAATGGAAAACTGACATCAACATTTTTAAGATTGTTGCCTTTTGCTCCTTTGATGGTGAGCGATTTTCCTGTCCCGGGTCTTAGTTGGGCAGGAATTTCAATTTTTTCTTTTCCATTCAGAAAAGCTGCTGTCATAGTTTGCGATTGCAGCATCTCTTCGGGTGTGCCGGCAAAAACAATCTCTCCACCATGTTTTCCGGCACGCGGACCTAAATCTATGATGTAGTCTGCTGCCAGCATCATTTCTTTGTCATGTTCAACAACGATGACCGAGTTGCCGGTGTCACGGAGTTGTTTCAGCGACCGGATTAATCTTTCGTTATCACGCTGATGTAAGCCGATACTTGGTTCATCGAGTATGTAGAGCACATTCACGAGTTGAGTGCCAATTTGTGTGGCCAGCCGGATGCGCTGACTTTCACCGCCCGACAGGGAATGTGAACTGCGGTTCAGGGATAAGTAATTCAAACCCACATCTAATAAAAATTGTAAGCGGGTGCTGATTTCTTTGATAATCTCAACAGCTATGGCTTGTTGTTTCTCGGATAGATGTTGCTCAACTTTGCTCAGCCATTTCAGCAATTCATCGATGTCAAGATTGGCCAGTTCCGCAATATTTTTGTCATAAATTCTGAAATGCAGGGTTTCTTTTTTCAAACGTAATCCGTTACAGTCGGGACAAATCATTTCTTTGGAAAACTGATTGGCCCATTTCTGCTCAGTGGCTGATGCAGAATTCTCCTGCTGCATTTCGATGTACTTCAAAATGCCATCGTAACTCAGAAAATAATTTGAGTTGCCCAGCGAATGATTTTTGATGTTCAACCTTTCCTCAGTACCATTCATTATATCATCAATAGCCTCATCAGGTACATTGGCAAGGGGAGTTTTAATATTACAGTCGTATTTCTCCAGAATGGCTTCTATTTGCCAGAAAATCGTTGTGTTTTTATGTTTGCCTAACGGAATGATTCCGCCATTGTAAATGCTGAGTTTTTTGTCCGGAATAATTTTGTCCATATCAATCTCATTCACAAATCCGAGCCCTTTGCAGCGTTGGCATGCACCATGAGGTGAGTTGAATGAAAAGTTATGAGGGGCTGGTTCGTCGTATGAAATGCCACTGGTCGGGCACATCAGCATTTTGCTGAAATAACGTACATGTTCGGTTTCCATATCCAGCAGCATCACAATGCCGTTGCCCTGTTGCATGGCTTTCTGGAGCGATTGTTTTAATCTTAGTCTGTCTTTTTCGGCTACAATTAACCGGTCGACCACGAGTTCTATATCGTGAATCTTGTACCTGTCGAGCTTCATTCCATGCGTGATCTCACGAAGTTCGCCGTCGACACGGACATGTACATAGCCTTTTTTGCGCACATTCTCAAACAATTCCTTATAATGACCTTTTCTCCCTCTCACCAAAGGAGATAAAAGCAGCGTTTTTTTACCCTCATAATTTTTCAGGATCAAATCTACAATCTGATCTTCAGAATATTTGACCATTTTTTCACCCGTAATATAGGAAAATGCTTCGCCGGCACGGGCAAATAACAAACGCAGAAAGTCGTATATTTCGGTTGTAGTACCCACCGTGGAACGTGGATTTTTATTGGTGGTTTTTTGCTCAATGGAGATAACCGGACTCAGCCCGGTAATCTTATCCACATCGGGACGTTCCAGGTTACCCAGGAAACTTCGGGCATATGCAGAGAAAGTCTCTATATAGCGACGTTGTCCTTCAGCAAAGATGGTATCGAAAGCTAATGATGATTTCCCGCTGCCACTCAATCCTGTAATTACTGTCAGAGCATTTCGGGGAATGCTAACGCTTATATTTTTCAGATTGTGCACCCGTGCGCCTGTAACTTCAATCATTTCGGATGCTTCAATCCTCTCAATGTCAATATCTTTTTTCAATTTAAAGAAATAATTTGTGAATTTTATGAACCTGCAAAGTTAAGAATTTTTTTGCTGGAAAAAACAGGGGGTATTAATATCGTTAAGAATTATTATGAGGTGTCGTGAAAACTTTATTGAATCAACTGAATGATGTTGCATGTATTCGATAAAATATTGAATTAAGAGTGTTTATGTAGATGTCTGCAATGATTGGGAGATGTCTCGACTACGCTTCACTTCGCTCGACATGACGGCGACTTTTTTGATGAGGGGGAGGATGAGGAGGGCGGCGAAGCCGCCCTCCTCATCCTCTATCTTTTTTGACATCTTTTATCGTCATGTCGAGCGAAGTGAAGCGTAGTCGAGACATCTCCTATGAGTTGTTAATCGGTTGTTTTGGTAGTCAATAAACTTTTTTATTATGAATTCAAACAGTTATGTTTAACTTTGCAAAAAACCTCTATGGAAAAAGGCGGATTCATTTATTTTATGACAAATAAAAACAGAACTACTCTTTATATTGGAGTAACAAACGATTTGCAACGTCGTGTTTGGGAACATTGTAACCATATTAATTAAGACTCTTTTTCAGCCAAGTATAATTTGGAATATTGTGTATACTATGAATACTTTTCGAGTATAGAGCAAGCCATTGAGCGGGAAACGCAATTAAAGAAATGGAGCAGAAGTAAGAAAGAGACGCTAATTAATCGTAAAAATCCCGAATGGAATGATCTTTTTAAATCAATAAGTTAATTTGTATTTTCAATAAAAAAATATTACCTTTGCCCCGCTTTTCTAATGCAGAAAGTGTGATGGGAAATTAAGCGACTAATCACTTAAAGTTCAACGCTTAAATTTTGAGTAACACAATTAAAAAATTAAAATGAAAACTTTTGAATTAAAAGGAACAGTTCGGGCTGAGCTTGGAAAAAAAGCTACTAAAGCCAATCGTGCAGGTGACAATGTACCATGTGTGTTGTATGGTATGGGTGAAAACGTCCATTTTACCGCAACTGCAAGTGATTTGAGGAAATTACTTTATACGCCTGAAGTGTATGTAGTAAATTTGGATGTGGATGGTAAAAAATGCAAAGCTCTTATGAAAGCATTACAATTTCATCCTGTATCCGACAAAGTATTGCATATCGACTTTCTTGAAATATCTGAAAGCAAACCTGTAATAGTAGAAATTCCTGTAAAATTACAGGGACTGGCTGAAGGGGTAAAAGCAGGGGGTAAGTTGGCTTTGCAGATGCGTAAATTGAAAGTAAAAGGACTTTACACTGATTTCCCTGAATACATTACATTAGATGTTACAGATTTAGGTTTAGGAAAATCAATTCAGGTTGGTGCTGTTGCAGTTGAGAAACTTGAAATCCTGAATGCTAAAAATGCCGTTGTTGCCCAGGTTAAATTGACAAGAGCCGCCAGAGGTGCTGCTGCCGCTGCAGGAAGTAACTAATGCACACTAAATGAAATACTTGATCGTTGGATTGGGGAATATTGGTCCGGATTACCAGGATACCCGCCACAACATAGGATTCACAATATTGGACGCTTTTGCAAGGGCGTCCAATGTTTTTTTTGAGGATAATCGTTATGGATTTACCTGTGAGGTAAAATTAAAAGGCCATACACTGATTCTCCTCAAACCGTCTACGTTCATGAATCTGAGCGGTAATGCCGTTCGGTACTGGATGCAGAAGGAAAAGATAGAATTGGAACGTGTGCTTATTTTAGTTGATGATCTGGCTTTGCCTTTTGGTACACTAAGAATGAAACCCAATGGTTCGGATGCCGGACATAACGGATTGAGAAATATACAGGATGTATTGGGACATAATAATTATGCCCGACTGCGTTTTGGCTTGGGAAGCAACTTTCCTAAAGGTTATCAGGTGGAATATGTACTTAG
>Ga0066601_10000666_pt1 | contig 13314 bp, 11 predicted proteins | sample Medcelwee11metaG_FD_59487 | JGI IMG/M metagenome (GOLD analysis project Ga0066601, IMG submission 59487) | Freshwater pond sediment microbial communities from the University of Edinburgh, under environmental carbon perturbations - Medium... | ecosystem: Environmental > Aquatic > Freshwater >... | reverse complement strand
GATCTCGTCACCCTCTCTCCAGGCTATTCCCGAGGGGGCGGTTTCTTCGGGAGGGACGGAGGCGGGCAGCCAGGAGCGACTACTGCGGACTCCCCCACGCTTGGCAGGATAGATCTCCAGGCATTGAAAGGCATCTCTGATATCGCTCTGATAGACACCCGCGTACGCGGGAACGCTGAAGTGACCTTCATGGACAGCAAAGGGACGGTCTCCCTGACAGGCGTCGACCAGAAAGTCTGGTCGCAGATGACGACTGACACCCTGTCTGATGGTAGGTTCCTTGACCCTGCAGACAAGAATGTGGTGGTGATCGGCGGAAGGATCGCGGACGGATATTTTGATGACAAGGTAGGCATCAACATGGTCCTGAACATCGAAGGCAGCTCATTCCGGGTCATCGGCATCCTTGATGACAGCAGTACCTCTATCTATATGCCCATACAGGCAGCCTGCCCTGTCCTTGACAAGGATCCGACAGAATACGACCAGCTCATTATCAAGGTGAAAGACGAGGATGACATCGATGCGACCCTCGAGAGGATCGAGAGCAGGCTGCTCCTCGCAAGGCATGTGACCGCAAAGACAAAGGACTTCACCCTCACTTCGAACAAGCAGATGAGCGAGACAAGGACTGAGATGATGAGCTCCATGAGTGCCTTCCTGACAGCAATCGCCGCAGTCTCCCTCATCGTGGGCGCTGTCGGTGTCGCAAACACCATGTTCACTTCTGTCCTCGAGAAGACAAAAGAGATCGGCATCATGAAAGCGATCGGAGCGAGAAACAAGGACATCCTCCATATATTCCTCCTCAATGCCGCGTTCATCGGGCTAGTGGGAGGAATACTCGGGGTCATCCTGGGGATGTTCCTCTCTGGCCTTTTGCCCTCCCTCATGTCAACTGGAGGCCTGCCTGGAAGCAGGGGAGGATTATCAACCTTAGTGACCCTTGATTCTGTCATCCTCGCCCTTTCTGTCTCGACCATCACCGGGCTTCTCGCTGGAGCGATCCCTGCCTTCAAGGCGTCCCGTCTTAGGCCGGTCGATGCTCTGAGATATGAATGATATCTCTTTTCGCCAGGCAGAGAATGAAGGTGACAAACGTTATTCAGTGTTCAATCGGAAAAATGACCGATTGATCGAGAATGACATCAAATAATAGAGAAAAATGATTATCTGAATCCCCGGAACAGCCCTTTCTTTGGTTTGAGGAGGAGCCAGCGTTCAGGTTTTTTTACATTGATATTGTTCACGAGCCTGTTCACCTTATCCTGATAATACGAGGCATAATAGGCGATGAGGTTAGATACAGCGAAGATCACCACTCCAACCCCTATCAGTAGGTAGAACACGCTAAAAAGGACCGAAAACCAATTGGTCGGATGGAGGTTTGAATACCCTCTTTGGGTAAGCGAGATGGCTGAGAAATACAGCGAATCCAGGTAGGTCCATCCCTCTGTGAGATGGTAGACCAGCGTCCCGGTGATAAGGAGAGTGCTGATTAGTATAGTGATTACGAGTAATCTTTGGCCGAGATCTTTCTTCCTTTCCGAATCTGTCTGATACATCGGATGACCGAAAAGGTATATTAGTATATAAATCTTCCCCTTGCAAAATAATAAAAAAAAAAGCTGCGTCTGGAATCTTAGAATCGTCTCCCTTTGACCAGAGTCCCGCAATAGGGGCAGACCTTTGGCTTATCATTGACTGCATCGTACCTGAATGCATATTTGCATTTTTTGCATGAGATTTTTCCATCAGGCCTGGGAGCGGCTCCTGGCACAGGGACTTGCTCCCTATTCTTTTTCTCAAGGTACTCATCATCAGCATCCCACCCGGGCGGAACATTCTTAGGAGGAGCTTTTTGCGGCTGCTCTTTAGGCGGTTCTTTTTGCTGCTGTTCGCTCTTCTTTCTCTCTTTGATACAGGTGCTGCAGACGACCATCTTGTATACTGGATCTAAGGTGAAATTTGACGATGCTTCTGTTCTCCCGCATTTCCTGCACTTGACCTTGACATCTTCCATGGTACCCCTCCAAAAATATTTTTCCAGTCCCCTTCACATCTTAATAAATGTATTGCTTCCCCTCATTCGATCCTGCAGGTGAGAAGCCACTCCTTCTCATAGAGTTTCCTCGGAAGGCTGTTGATGCCCTCTTTCCTGCCTTCTATCAGGTAGATGAATGTTATCTGGCTCTCTTTCCTGTTCACCTCGAACGAAATGAGCTTGAAATTGGTTGACGCGAGAAGCAAGGTGGTATTGATCTCTTTCTGGTTGATGATCTTATTGGTGACGATCGTCAGCTTTTTCTGGTAGGACCCGACTCCATTGCGTTCGAAATACCTATCAATGATGATGACCATGATGATGAGGACATAGAGGATCCCACCGATGATATATTCACCGATCCCTATTGCGAGCCCGAATATCGCGAATATCCATATGCTTGATGCGCTGGTGAATCCGAAAATCTTATCCGAGGTCTTGATGAGCGCACCTGCTCCAAGGAATCCTATCCCGGTGACGATGGCAGAGAGAAGAGGGAGAGGGTTCTCCCCATAGACCGTGAGAGCGAGGATGGCAAGCGCCGTCGAGCCTGTGGAGACGAAAGTGAAGGTTCCGAATCCGATAGGCTTGTGGCTGCGCTGGCGTTCGAAACCGAAAAGGATAGCGAGGACAAATGTGATGCTGAGCCGAAGGAGCACCGTATGGGTTTCCATGCGCATTCACCGCCGACGATTGAAGTCGCATCCCCTAGTGATGGGTAGTATAAATAGTTTCGCAGTCGTATCACCTAGAGAGTCTCCACCAAGACCCGATCATCCCCTTGTCGGGAAGATCTCGTTCTTGTCTCTCTCGCTGATCTCAACCTTGAGGACATACTTCTTGATCTCGACGAAAAGCACCACCATGAAGGAGACGAAACCCACGATGACCCAGTCTTTGAACCCCAGGCCGACAGTCCCAAAGATGCCCTGGAAGAACGGGTGGTAGATGGAGACCAAGGTCAAGAGGAATGAAGAGGTGATCCCGACAAGAAGGATCTTGTTGGAGAACATGCTCCTGTTGAAGATGGATTCGTTCCAGGTCTTGGCATTCAATGTATGGAGCAGTTCAAAGAGGATGATGGTCACGAAGGTGACTGTCTGGGCTTTCGCTATGTCGTGGGTATTCGAAATCTCCCAGAAATACAATGACAGGGAACCAGCGATGATGACAGGGACGACGCCCATCACCCTCATGATGAGGAAATCATTCAGGATGCTTTCCCGTGGGTCTCTGGGCTTCTGCTTGAGGATGTCCTTCGCCCCTTTTTCGACGCTGAGGCCGATCGCCGGGAATTCGCTGGTCACGAGGTTGATGAAGAATACCATGAGGGCTGTCAAGGGGAGATTGACTCCTGCGAGGACAGCGAAAAGGATGATGAGGACTTCTGATATGCTCCCCACCAAGAGATAATAGATGAATTTCCTGATATTGTCATAGATGATCCGTCCTTCCTCCACCGCTTTCACGATGGTTGAGAACTTGTCATCCTTGAGGATGATCTCTGATGAGGCTTTGGCGACATCTGATCCCCGGAGCCCCATCGCTATCCCGATATCTGCTTTCTTCAATGCGGGAGCGTCATTCACTCCATCTCCGGTCATGGCGACGATATGCCCTTTCTTTTGGAGGGACTCGACGATCCTCAGCTTATGCTCAGGGGTCGTCCTCGCGTAGACTGCGACTGAATCGATCACCCTAAGGAATTCCCTCTCCTCTTCCGGGCTGTCTATCTTGTCAAGCTCCTCGCCGGTGAGGATATTGTCATCATCAGTCATGATCTGCAACTCTTTCGCTATCGCTTTCGCTGTCGCCTTGCTGTCCCCGGTGATCATGACCACCTTGATTCCCGCCTCTTTGCATTTCCTCACGCATTCTATCGTCATAGGATCCGGGGGATCCCTTATGGAGACAAGCCCGACAAAGACAAGTTCCTTTTCCACATTCTCAAGGGTATACGAACCCTTATGCTCCTTGTAGGCAAGTCCGAGGACCCGGAATCCCTTCCCTGCATAGACCTTGTTCTGGCGAAGGAACTTCTCCTTGATCTCCTTGGACATCCTCTTGACACTTGTCTTATCAAGATAATGGCTCGCTTTTTCCAATAGGAATTCTGGGGCACCTTTCGAATACACTATCTCCTTCCCTTCATACCGGTGGATGGTGCTCATGATCTTCCGGTTAGGATCAAAAGCATGCTCTTTTGTCCGCTTGTAACGATCATGGTATTCGATCTTGACCATCCCCGCTTTCCTTGCGAGCGCGACCAATGCCCCTTCAGTCGGTTCCCCATCAACCACCCATCCTTGGTCATCCCTCCTGATATCTGAATTGTTGCAGAGGAGGCCTATTGTCAGCATTTTAGAGACTGCGGAATGGTTCTTGGCATCGATGGTCTCATCTTTCTCGAGGAATATCCCCTCTGGAGAATATCCCTCTCCCGTCACATTGATGACTGAATCGCAAGTGAATATATTCTCGACCATCATCTTGTTCTGTGTCAGGGTCCCTGTCTTATCGGTGCAGATGACAGAGCACGCTCCGAGAGTCTCGACTGCAGGAAGCCTTTTTACGATGGCATTCTGGCCTGCCATCCTCTTGACTCCGAGGGCAAGCGTGATCGCGACGACTGTCGGCAGGCTCTCCGGTATCCCTGAGACGATGATTGCCATCGAAAAGATGAGCATGGTCTCCCATGAGTTGCCGTGGAACAATCCGATGATGAATGCAATGACTGCGAGCTCCCCTGCGAACATCGCCACCTGCTTGGTGAGCTTGTCAAGGCGCTTCTGAAGAGGAGTGGTCTGGACTTCTATGTCCTTGATGAGGGTGCTGATCCTCCCGAACTCGGTCTCCTTGCCGATAGCTACCACCACACCGATTGCTGACCCCCCCGTCGCCTGGGTCCCTGCGAAGACCATGTTCTTCATCTTGGAAAGGATGGTCTCTGGCTTCAGGCCCTTGATGTCTTTCTCGACCGGAAGGGACTCTCCGGTGAGGGTGGATTCATTGACAGTCAGACCCTGGCACTCGATGAGCCTCAGGTCTGCTCCTATGATGTCCCCCCTGTTGATATGAACGATATCTCCCGGCACGAGCTCGATGGAATTGATTTTCAGGGATTCTCCATCCCTCATGACATTCGAAAAGTGAGGGACAAGCCTGATGAGTGACTCTATCTCCTTGGTGGCCTTGTACTCCATGATGAAATTCAGGAAGACGACGATGAGGATGATGGATGTTATGACCCCTGCCTCGATCAGGTGGCCGAGGACCAATGAGATGAGCCCCGTGAGGAAAAGGATGCCGACGACGAATGATTTGAACTGCCGAAAGAAGATGTTGATGAGATGGGTTTTCTTCTCAGTGACAATGGTATTCTCCCCAGACTCTGCCCGCTTCTCCGCGACTTTGGCAGGGGTGAGCCCTCTCATGCTGCTCCCTAACCTTGTCAGAGCTTCAACCTTCGAAATCGAGTGCCAATCCTGATTCTTCATAATATCGACCGAAAATAGGTTTTCCACTGATTCCCTATTGAAGGCGGTTTATAAAATTAACGATGTGACGATTATTCCGATATTTTAATCAGCCGCCCGAATAATTATTCGAAAAACGACCCCCTTAGGTCTCCGACCAGGAGCATACTGCGCCCAATGTCCTTGATCATTCTCAATCGGGCAGATCCTCCGAGACGTGTAAAAAACAAACTTTTTCAGACCCTGTTATGTCCAATCCCAGGTTCAACAGAAGTTGTGAAACACCGGTAGAAAAACAGATTTTCCATCATGACATCAGTCTTTCTTCAGTTGAGAATCAGGTGCTTGAACAGTTGGTTTCTTATGCCGAAAAACATCGCCAACCGACTTGCTGATGTCCTTCAGCCCGTTCCCAGGATTGAGCCTCTTCACGAAATCATCGATATCAAAGAACTCGGCAGGCTGGTGCGCAGCTGCATTCTTCTCCTCTATCGCCTTGAGCTTGGCTAACTCGTTGATTTTCTTGCCGATCACTGAATTGATGTCATTCGTGTACTCCTCTAAAAGGACCGAGACCTGCTGGTTATTGAGGTAAGAGGTGAAAATGACATGGTCAGCGTTGGCATTATAGAGCGCGATCGAATCCTTGACTGACTTTGCTGAGACTATGGCAGTCGCTTTCGGGTTCGCTTTCTTGAGCTCTCCTAGGATCATCATATTCTCATCCTTATCGGTGATATTCGACACGACAAGGTCGACTTTGCTGAAATCGATATGGTGGAAAAAGTCCGGATTGTTGACTGAATTGTAGATATAGTTCCATCCGTCTTTTTTCAGCATATTGATATTGTTCGGGTTGCTCTCCACCACCACCATCTTCTTCGCGAGGTGTTTCATCCTGTTGATGAGCTCATTGTTCAGGTCGAGGTATCCGAAGATGACGACATTGTAATCCCATCCCTCGGTTTCGACGGGGATGACTTTCCCTAGCTCGGTTTTCCTGTCGAATTTTCTGATGAACGATGAGAGTCTCGTGTATATCTGCGATGCATACTTGATATAATACGATGATATGAGCATGGAGAGGATGACAAGGATGATGGCTATAGATCCTATCTCATGACCGACCTTTCCCCCGATGATGCCTTCGGCGACGATGATGATGCCGAATTCGCTGAACTGGGCGAGGTAGAGCCCGGAAAGGAACGATGCCTTGGAATCATACCCGAGCTTCCTGAGCGTCCAATAGATGATGATAGGCTTGAGGAGCAATCCCAGTGCGAGAAGGACAGCGATGGCGATGATTGAGTTAAGACCCAGCCCCCAATCGAGCTGGAATCCAAGGCCGACAAAAAAGAGCATATTGAAGAACACGATGAGAGGTTTCAATCGGACTGAGATCTCCACCCGGTAGATGGTGTTCGCAAGGACGATCCCGCCGATGAAAGCGCCGATGGTGGACGAATAGCCGAGGAGAGGAGCGAGGATTCCGAAGAGGAAACAGGTGCTTATGCTTATCATGAAAAGGAGCTCTGGATATTTGCTCGAGAATTTGAGCACCCTGTTCAGGCCGTATTTCGAGACGACATAAGCGATTCCCACCAGCAGGACCCCTTTTAGCGGGACAAGGAGGATGGATAAGGAGAATCCTTTGCCTGCGATGGACAGAGCCGTAAGCGCTGCTATGGCTAGGATATCCTGGACGATGAGAGTCGTGATGATGATCTTTCCGTGGAAGGTATGGCCTTCCTTCTTGTCCTCGACCCATTTGGCGACAAGGAGAGTGCTGCTGAAGGAGAAGATGACAGCGAGATAGACGCACTGAATCATCTCGAATCCGAGTAGATAAGCGATGGTGAATGGGACAGCGAAGAACACCAGCGACTGCTTCAGTGTCGCGATGATGATATCCTTACCTATATGCTTGAGCCCCCGGAAATCGAATTCCAGCCCCATGAGGAAAAGCATGAAGGTTATCCCGATCTCAGAGAGCGCTATGACGTCGCTTTTGATGATATGGCTCTTGTCTGATAGATAGAAGAAAAGCATCCCTGAGATCACATAACCGATGATGATTGGTTGTCGGAGGAGTTTGACGATGAGAGAGATTCCTGCGACGATGAGGATGAGGAGTCCGAATTGTTCTATGAAGCTCATGTGAGGTGAAAACCGAAGAAGGCAACTAGTATATTAATTTGATGGATGAGTATAGGGATTAGATAACTATCCCGGCACCACTTGTCATATAAATAGTGGGAGGTGATTTTTTCTGGAATGATGAAGTTTAGAGTGAACTCACGAGCGACCATCAACTGGCTGATGCCCGTGGCGTTTCTCGGCTTTGCCTCATTTCATTCGTTCGTAACTCAGCGTTCGCACTCTGGAATTCATCAAGCAGCTTTTGCACAGGGCATCCCTCCGAAGCGAACGCTGAGTGAAAGAAATTGAACGAATGATTTTGATTTTTCTTAGCACAAAAGAATTCAAAAAAAAATAGAAAAATGTGATCAGTCTTTGAATCTTGTTCTTGGAGATTCTCCTGCATCACCAACATCGTCTGAGGGTGTGGTTCCGTCACCAGGTGATTCATCAACACCGATTCCTGGCTGGTCATCATCTTCTCCATAATAATTTTCATCTGCCATTGCTATGCCGCAAAAAAGGGTTGCTACTACTAACATTGCCAAGATGAATACTAATGCATTTCTCATATTATCAACCTCCTTGATTATTCTTCTGTTTCACTCGCCAAGAATGCCCACCACGGTTTATTGGTCTGAATGACTTCTCCGTTTTCAGCATCGACCTGTGCCTCCACCTGCATCCTGGTCTTGAACACACCAAGCAATTTCGCCTGCTTTTGAACCTGCACTTCATAGGCTGCTTTTACCTGCTCTCCCTGTCCGACTTCCTTGAGTTCAATCTGGCAACCGTTTTCAGCGCTGCACACCTTAAGCCTTAAACTCTCCAATGCTCTCTCAGATGCAGTGTCAGGCATTACCTTGACTTCTGCATTATTTCCATTGCTTAGCTTTACCTGCAATTTTGTTTTATCTTGAGTCTGCTCCTGCGTCATCTCCATTGATGTTTCCGCAACTGCCTCCCCTGATTTCAATTGAACCCTATTGTTGCTCTGTGTCTGGACCTGTATCTGCTGTCCATTTTCTGCAGTATAGCTTCCTGTCTGGACTTTGCTTCTGACCTGATTTTGGATCTGAGTTTCCACACCTTGATTTTGCTGCTGGGTTTCAGTAGTAGTCTGGACTACCTGACCTTCTCCCTGGCCTGCAGTTCCGCCATCCTGTATCCCTTGTCCTTCTCCCTGCCCTAAAGTTCCGTCATCCTGTAATCCAGTACCCTGTCCTGCTCCTTGTATTTCTGGGTTTTCGATGCCTGTTCCCGGCTCATGCACTCCTTGACTACCTGTGTCCTGGCCAGCGGCATCTACCAGACCTACAGTCAAGACAATTATCAATGCCAAAATTGCGAGATTTTTCATAATAAGACCACCTCTAATAGAGTAATGGATTATGTTTCATTTAAAGTTAACTATTTTAACCATTGTTATTACGTGATAATGAAAAGGAGCGCCACCAATGATTATTTTAAACAACAGAATAGTGGATTAGCCAGGTTCAAAATGATGATCGGGAAAACCCACGATGATCGACCTGACAATGCCTTCGATATCAGCGGATCCGGCCCCGATGACAGAATCCGCATATTGATTATATAGCACGTCCCTCTCTTCATATAACCTATCAAGTCCCTTTTCAAGCCCGATTATCCCCCTTTGGGCGGGATCAGGTATCCTCTTCCTGATGTCTTCAAACGAAGCCTTGAGATAGATGATATGTGTATGATTCTCTAAGACAGCCATTGCGTTAGGGGAATAGATGATGCTTCCCCCAGGTGAGATGACCGTCCTCCCATCGAAATTCAATAGAAGGGCCTCTCTCTCTTCGAGGCTGATCAATCCCCCATCACCTGAACTGCTGATGATCTCATGGAGGGATTTTCCTTCCCTGCGCATGATTTCAGTATCAAGATCGATGAAAGAGTATCCTAACTCATCAGCCAGCCTTTTTCCGATGGTGCTCTTTCCGACACCAGGCATCCCGATGAGAGTGATATCATAATGCATGAACGAGAGAATCTTTCCGTTTTGATAAACCTTACTGAATATCAGAGTAAAGTCATGCACGACCATCCACGCGGCTTGCGCACGCGGCGTTTCTCGGCTTCGTGTCACGCTTTCAGATTTCAGCTTTCGCGCGTCTTTCGTTCATCTCGCAGCTATGTCGCAGGGCGTTCCTTAATAGCGAACGCTATGTAAACCAAAATCCAGGAATCATCCATTTGGTTAAAACAAAAGACCATCAGTGAAAGTGAATTATTTTCAGTTTTTCCTCAAGGAGAATTAATAATGCGAAAAAAACATCCCCTTCATGTTTTTTGGATTGATGATAGCGGTTTGTCTCGGGGTGATAATCGGCATCTTCACAGGCCTCGTCCCAGGCATCCATGTCAATCTCGTGACAGTCCTTCTCGTCTCTTTCTCCCCGGTCCTCCTCACCTACACTTCAGGTCTTGCGCTCTGTTCATTCATCATCGCTCTCGCAATCACCCACTCATTCCTTGACGCCATCCCTTCGATCTATCTCGGTGCTCCGGACGCAGACATGGTCTTGAATGTCCTCCCTGGCCACCGCCTCCTAAGGCAAGGCAAAGGCCACCTCGCGGTGAAGATGACCATCGTCGGTTCTCTTGCTGCCCTCGTCCTCTCCATCGCCCTCATGCCATTCTTCCTTTCATCTATGGGTTATCTCCAGCCGCTCATCGGGGGATGGATCTCCTTTATCCTCATCGGTGTCGTGTTGTTCATGGCGATCAGGGAACGAAAACCCGCGTTTGCCTTCCTTATGGTGATCTGTGCAGGAACCCTAGGATGGTTAGTCCTCTCTGCGCCTGGACTCACCCAGCCCCTCTTCCCCCTCCTCTCAGGGCTTTTCGGTGTCTCTCTCCTCCTCATGAGCGAGGAGGGAGGTATCCCCAAGCAACTGGAGGAAGCAAAGATGGAAGCGAAAAAATCAGCGGTCATCAAAGCAGGAGTCGCTTCGACCTCCGTCGGTTTCCTCGCGGCCTTCCTCCCTGGTTTCGGATCAAGCCAGGCTGCAATCATCGCCCAGCAGGCCGTTGGCGACCTTGGCGATGAAGGGTTTCTCGCTCTGGTCGGGGGCATCAACACCGCCAATATGGCGATATCTATCGGCGCCGCCTATGTCCTGGAGAAAGCGAGGAACGGCGCCATCGTCGGCGTCCTTGATCTCATCGGAACCGTCAGCAAAGAGGCTTTTTTCATATTTCTTGCGGTCTCCCTTATCGCTGGAGGCGCTGCTGGAATACTCGCGGTCTCCATATCGAAGGTGTTCGCATCTCTCATCGTCCGGGTACCATACAAAGCGGTCATCTGGTCAATCATAATATTCATCATCTTCCTGACGATCATCTTCGATGGCTCCATGGGCCTGATTGTCCTGATCACCTCGACCGCCCTTGGCATCTTCGCAAGCCTCCTTGGCGTTGGGAAGAATCACCTCATGGCATGTCTTATGGTGCCTGTCATCATTTACCTGATATGAAACAGACCCTTGAAAACTATCATAATACAGTTGGGTTTCAAGAATGGATTCACCCTTTTTTTGATGGCAAACCTAGAGCACATGTCTCTCCATTCGGTGCAGGAGAAGCGTTCCATCCCGGAGGTTCAACGCCATCGACACACTTATAGCACCCATCCACAGGGAACACGCTCTTCAGTATATCGAGAGGAAGGTAATGGATATGGAGCTTATCAAACCGCATCTCAGGCATCATATCTTTAATGAGAGTGCCATTGATCGAATAACCTTCTTCGACCATTTCCCTCGCCTTGTCTTGCAGCATCTCTGATACCCCTAAGTTGACTCTTTCGATTGAATCGTATGAATATCTTCCATCTTTCAGAGTGATTATCCCCTTTCTCACGAGCCCGTTCGCAATGAGTTCATGATCTGTCGGTGTATCATCCCCTTTGTCGCAACAGAATGGTGTCGGCGGCCAGGGTATGAAGTAATGGACTTCTTTTACTCCTGCAAGCATAGAGAAGATATAATTGATGGCTGTCGTGTCTCCCCGTTTGATGCTGTCATCGACTTTCCCGACGATCTTATCCTGATAAAGGGCAGCCTGCATCCCGAACTTGTGGCCTCCTGTGTTCTTTCCCCTGTTTTTTGAATCCCTCGCATCAAGGTAGAATCTTCGGTTCTCTATCTTCCAATCAGTCTGATATCCCTTGATGTCCGGATTGGTAAGTGTCGCTGCCTGAATCATCCCTCGAAAATAAGCATCCCCAGAACTTGGTAACGAGACAAGGAGATCAAGAGTCCGTATGGTGTCCTTGTAGAATTCAGCAGTGGCCCATCCAAGCTTATGTCTGGTCTCATCATTCGGCCATTCTCCGAGGAAAATCGAATTGAAACCTTGCAGGTAGACTGGTTCAAAGACGCACGCGCGCCTTGGGGCATGACTTCCTATGGTCTTGACGATCTTATGGGTCCCGTCATGATTGATTATCCCTATCTCTCCGCTTCTGAGTTCCTGTATAAGCTTGAAAGTCTGGAGGTTCGAAAGCACTCCGGTCTCTGAGACCAGTATCTTGCTTCCGTTCCAGGGATCCTCTCCCAGGCAGAGCGGCCGGTTCTCCCATCTGTCCTTGAATCCTATGATGCTGCTCCCATCGGTGTAGATGAATGAGAAGGAGCCAAGGATATTATCCACCATCCATCTGGCTGCCCCGACCATATCCCCCTTTTTCTCCCGAGATACCTGCATGAAAAGTTCAGTCAGATAACGAGAATCGACATCTGCCAGGTGAGCTGAGAGCGGATTTATCCTTCCGATCATCCACATCTTTGATTCCGCCGGGATGTTCCCGTTATGGCATGCAGCTCCGATGTCAAACACCCCTCTTTCTCCCCTATGGGTGATGAGCAATGGCTGGGTATTCGCTTCCTGGATTTCGTGCTGGTCAGCTAGTGACTCAAGACAGGTCCTGGAATCTGTCGAGTACCGCGTCTGGAGGAGGACGATCTTCCTTTCGCCCTTGGCCAGGTCATGTTGTATCGACTTGAAGACCTCGTATTTCTTTATCTTCGCTTCAAGGTCAGAGAAACCGTTGGTCTTTCCCAGATAGGTGAACTGGCTGAACTGGCGGAGTGACGGATCGACAGATACCACTCCGAAAGAATCCGGTCCCCTGCGCTTGAGGAAATCGATCGCTATCCCGATGATCCGGAACATCTCATCAGGATCGCTGCAGTATATCCCCCCAATCCCACACATGATTTCAACCAATGACCCTTCCGTCAAATAAAAGGATGTTGGTGGTAGAGTAGCAGTGTGTTGTGTCTCCTTATCTCCCCTAAATAATCACGCAATGAGTGCCCATGCCCCGCCCCCTATGCCAGCCGAAGAGTCCTGTTGGTGATAGACATGGACATATCACCGTCTTCATAACCCATCGCGGCGCGGATGGCATCGATATTTTCCGGGACGACATCCGATTCCTGATGTATCGCCTGCATATAGAAGATCTCATCCCCCCTGACGCTTATAGATTCCTCCCACACGCAGATATCCATCATATCCCCTCTGCTGAATCCAAGATCCCTCCCGTACTCAAGCACTTGTGCTGTCGAGATGATATGAGCCCCTGCCCGGACCAGCCGTATCCGATGCGATTGCCTGAAGGCA
>Ga0066601_10000652_pt1 | contig 13490 bp, 9 predicted proteins | sample Medcelwee11metaG_FD_59487 | JGI IMG/M metagenome (GOLD analysis project Ga0066601, IMG submission 59487) | Freshwater pond sediment microbial communities from the University of Edinburgh, under environmental carbon perturbations - Medium... | ecosystem: Environmental > Aquatic > Freshwater >... | reverse complement strand
GCAGTTCGTATCAGGGATCATGCCTACCATGCCTTCCCACATGGAAAATATTTAGGGCGTGCCATAAGAACCGACCGATACCGAATGGTAGAATGGAAAAATATGAACGACGAAAGCGAAAAGGCCGTGTATGAGTTGTACGACTATAAAACGGACCCTTTGGAAAAGAAAAATATAGCCACGGAAAGTCCCAAAGTGCTTGCTGAACTGCAAACTATGCTTGCCAGACATCCGGAAGCAAAGAAAACCGCAAAGTAAATATCAAAAAAAATAATTAATAAAGTATGAGACATAATTATTGGAGATGAAAATAATCTTTATACTTTTGTAACTAGCTTGTGAAAAAGTAAATATCAGGTATTCACTAAAATAAATTATAAACAACATCATAAAAATTTAAATGCTATGCAAAGAACTTCATCAACAATCAGAAATTTCGGTTTACTGATTGTCGCCGGATTAATTTCCGGTTTAGTACTCACGGGCTGTAACAAGTCTGAAAAAAAGGAGACCTCAGGACTTTGGTCACAAGAGAAAGCTGCCGCCTGGTATGCTCAGCAACCCTGGCTCAACGGTTCTAATTTTCAACCGAGTTCAGCGATTAATCAGGTAGAAATGTGGGCGGGTGAAAGCTTCGATGCTGCTACCATCGACAAAGAACTGGGATGGGCCGAAGAATTGGGTTTCAACCTGATGCGCGTGTACCTGAGCAGCGAAGTGTGGAAAGCTGACGCCGAAGGTTTCAAAAAACGTATGGACGAGTACCTTGCCATCTCTTCTAAACACAACATCAAAACCCTTTTCGTTTTTTTTGATGACTGCTGGAACGAAGAAACAGTTAAGGGCACACAACCTGCCCCGAAACCCGGGATACATAATTCAGGCTGGGTGCAGGACCCTGCTGTCAGCTTGCGTAAAGACACCGCTACACTTTTCCCTATTCTGGAAAAATATGTCAAAGACATCCTGACTACCTTCAAGGACGACGAACGCGTATTATTGTGGGATTTGTATAATGAACCTGGTAATTCACAACATGGTATGGCTTCAATGCCTTTATTGAAGAATGTATTCAAATGGGCAAGGGAAGTGAATCCTTCACAGCCGGTAAGTGCAGGCGTATGGTTCTTTAAATATCCCGAACTGAATCAGTTCCAGATTGAGAATTCGGACGTGCTGACATATCATAATTATCGTGATCCTGAAAATCATCAGCTTTGGATTGATTTATTGAAAACCCACGGTCGCCCGATGATTTGTACCGAATACATGGCCCGCCGCAACAACAGCCGTTTCGAGAATGTGATGCCTATGCTTAAAAGCAATAATGTAGGAGCTATCAACTGGGGCTTTGTTTCAGGAAAAACAAATACGATTTTTGCGTGGGACGAACCCAAACCCAACGAAAAAGAACCGACACTTTGGTTCCACGATATCTTCCGTCAGGATAAAACACCTTTTGACATTAAAGAAGTGGAACTAATCAAGAAACTGAACGGCAAAATTTCCGATGTGAAACTGATGAAAGCAGAAGATTTCAAAGGTACTGTTGATGGAAAGGAAGTTGCATTGTATACGTTGAAGAACCGTCGCGGTATGACAGCTCAAATCACAAATTTCGGTGGTCGTGTCGTAAGTATGTGGGTGCCCAATCGTGATAATAATATGCTTGATGTAGTGACCGGTTTCAGTTCGCTCGAAGGCTACAAGAAAGCAAATGAAGTGTATTTTGGTGCCCTGATAGGAAGATATGGCAACCGCATCGCCAAAGGGAAATTTACCCTTGATGGAGTGGATTATCAGTTAGCCGTAAATAACGGCGAGAATCATCTTCATGGCGGTCCGAAAGGGTTCCACAATGTGGTATGGGATGCCCGTCAGTTCAAGAATGCACAAAACGATGATGCATTGGAGTTGAAATATCTATCACCAGATGGTGATGAAAACTATCCCGGAAATTTAAATGTAACAGTTATCTATACATTGACTAACGAAAATGAATTGAAGATCGAATATGCTGCCACAACAGATAAAGCAACTCCGGTGAACATCACTCATCATTCATTCTTTAATTTGCATGGTTTCTCCTCAGGTGTGGCAAAAGAAATCAACTCACACATGTTGCAGATCAATGCGCCATACTATAATCCTACGGATGCCGGACTGATCCCAACTGGAGAGGTTGCAACGGTTGAAGGAACGCCGATGGATTTCCGCAAACCTACCGCTGTAGGTGAACGCGTAAACCAACCTTTTGCAGCATTGCTCAATGGTTTGGGTTACGACCACAACTGGGTGCTGCAGAAACACGGCGATAAATTTACCGAAGCAGCAGTGATATTCGAACCCTCCACCGGAGTTCAGCTCCGTGTGCTTACCGACCAACCTGCCATGCAGTTCTACGGAGGTAACTTCTTCAAAGGAAAAGACAGCGGCAAATACGGTGAAGTGTACAACTACCGCACATCCTTTGCCATGGAAACGCAGCATTTTCCCGATAGCCCGAATCAACCCTCATTCCCGAATACAATCCTGAAACCGGGGGAAACTTATGAGCATGTTTGTGTGTATAAGTTTGAAGTGAGATAAAACGTTTCTGAATCAGAATTAACTGAATTAGAGAATTAACAGAATTAACAAAATTACGGCGTAACCTATATCAGGCTACGCCGTACAATTTTCAAAATATATCTTATGCTGAACGAATTATATTATTCTGTAAATTTTCTAATTCAGTTAATTCTGATTCCGAAATGTGTTATCTTTTAATTTCCCCCGTCCTCGGAATAATGCTCATCGCACACCTGAATCCGATGTGGTTAGCCGAAGCTTTTCTGTCGGCTGAGCGGCGTGCGGAAGGATGTAGCCAGAAAACAGGATCTTTCCATGAACCACCTTTGAATACACGGCTGTCGGCACTTTTGAGGTACTCGGGAACAAATATATCCAACACATCCACACTGTCGATTTTGTTCAGGTTAGCCCGTGAAGCATAGCGGTCGAAAACCCATTCGTTGACGTTGCCCGCCATGTTATACAGCCCGAAATCGTTCGGAGCATATGAGCCTACAGGAACGGTGCGCGAAAATGCATTTTCATTTCCACCGGTGATGTTTCCCTGTTTGTAGTTAGCTTCTAATTGCTCACGTTGCTCCTGATAAAGTTTGCCATAATTATTTTTTGCCCACGGGTAAATTTTGGGTGAATTTTCAGGATCTGTTTTCATACGGGCATAAGCAGCAAATTCCCATTCATCTTCAGAAGGAAGTCTGAAATCGGGAAACATGCCTTTATAGCTTGCGGCAAGATTATCCTGTTGACTGTTGAAGAATTTCTTTGATGAGAAAACCGCATTTTCTACTTCAGCCAAAGTTTCCATCTGCGCGATGGCTTTAAAATCGGGAGCTTTAATAACGCCCATTTTGATCAACTGCAATTCGTTGGCACGGTCGCTGCGCCAGGCACAATAATCGGTTGCCTGTTCCCATGTGATGCATACTACAGGATATTCGTTGAACGAAGGGTGGGTGAAATAATTCATCATGAAAGGTTCATTCTCTCCCAAACCATCTATCCATGCTTTGATATCAGGCTTTGCTTTCTCTATGATTTCCGGAGCCACTTTCGAGTATACTGCTGTTAACCATGCCTGATATTCACGCCAGTCGATGTTCCTTACTTCGTGCTTGTCCATATAAAAACTGTTCACGGTAATTGTTCTGCGCGTGTTCAGTTCGTTGGGTTTTACTCTGCGACTGGCAGTTTCGTATTCTTCGATATCATCAATGGTATAGCTCCATCCGGGGATTTCTACCATGCCGGGAGGAACCTGAGATGGTGTGACCATAGATTTGCTGAAAGCATTTTCAGCTTTAAAATCATAAGGCCAACCTGTGGTTGAACTGGTGACTCCAAGTCCGCTCTTACAGGAAATGAAGGCGACTGTCGACAATAAGATGAAAACTTTTGATAAGATGCGTAACATATAGTTTATTTAAAAAGTCAAAGTGTACAAAATTACGATTTTCTTTTGACTTCAGGTTTTATATTGAAAAGTTATCCGATAAAAAAAACAGGAGAAACGAAATTTTATTGTTTATTTGTGAAAATTTTCTCCTGATACAAAGCAAAATATGTTCAATTAAACGCATTTAAACGTCATTTCGTATAAAATTTTCTTAAATTTGTACCGCTTATAATGTAATTTGCTGTAAAAATGAATGATTCAAGCTTGTTTCTGAAACTGAATAACCGACTTTATGATTTGAGGACACCCATCGTAATGGGGATCCTGAATGTGACACCGGATTCGTTTTTTATGAGGAGCAGGTTTAAGTCCGACAGGACATTATTGCAGCAGGTGGAACAGTTTTTGGCCGATGGAGCTACAATGATTGATGTTGGCGGATATTCCACGCGACCACAAGCAGCGCCGGTTTCTGTAGATGATGAGATAAAAAGAATTTCCGATGCTCTTGAAATCATCTGTAAAAAATTTCCGGAAGCACTTATTTCTGTCGATACTTTCCGCTCACCAGTGGCGCGGGCGTCGGTCGAACAATTCGGCGTAGCCATGATCAACGACATCAGTGGCGGTACACTTGACCCGATGATGTTCGAGACGGTAGCCGACCTTGGAGTAGCCTATGTGCTGATGCATACGAGAGGCACTCCTCAAAACATGCAGGGGAATACGGATTATGAAGATGTGGTGTCGGAGGTTTTGCAGTTTTTACAAAAAAGAGTGGCTCAATTACATTTGCTTGGCGTAAATGATGTCGTTATTGATCCTGGTTTCGGTTTTGCCAAAACGATGGATCAGAATTATGAACTGTTGAGCAAACTTTCATACTTTCAGGAAATCAATGTGCCGATTCTTGCGGGTGTTTCGCGTAAATCGATGATATACAAATTGCTGAATACCGATCCTGACGGCGCTATGAACGGCACTACGGCTGTAAACATGCTGGCATTGATGGGTGGAGCTTCCATTTTGAGGGTACATGATGTAAAAGAGGCTGTGGAAGCCATTAAGATATTCAGTGAATACCGTAAGATGAGCTAATAGCTAATAGTGATAAGTGATGAGTGATGAGTGATAAGTGTTGAACAAACGATTCAACAGTTCAACAAAAAACTTATATAGCTTATGTGCCTTATGTGGTTAAAAAATTAATCAAAACGTGTAAATATGGGATTTCAAATAGGACTAAAAGACATCATTGACATATTTCTGGTAGCAATCTTATTGTACCAGCTTTTCCGGTTATTAAAAAGAACCGGTGCCCTGAATGTGTTTTTTGGCATCATGGCATTCATCATTATCTGGTTCCTGGTATCCTATGTTTTTAAGATGGATTTGCTGGGTGGAATTTTCGATCGTGTAGTGAGTGTGGGAGCCTTTGCCCTGATTGTTTTATTTCAGGATGAAATCCGGCGTTTTTTCTCAAAGCTCGGATCACGGAGAGAGTTGATGTTTAATACTTTTCTGAAACGATTTTTTAATAACGGGAATCATGATCAGGAGAAAACCGATTATAATATTGTTCAGATTGTATTGGCATGCAGAGGATTAGCCAAACGTGCGATGGGGGGATTAATTATCCTGACACGAAAAAACAACCTGGATATTTACGCACAATCCGGTGAAGTAATAGATGCTACTATCAATTCCAGATTAATTGAGAATATATTTTTTAAAAATAGTCCGCTGCACGATGGAGCTTTAATTATCAGTAAGGAAAGAATTCTTGCAGCATCGTGTATCTTACCCGTGTCGAAAAATCAAACCATTCCCAAAAGATTAGGTCTCAGACATCGCTCTGCACTGGGGATTACTGAACAAACCGACGCCATCGCCATTATTGTTTCAGAAGAAACCGGCAAAATATCCTATGCCATTAACGGCGAGCTAACACTGAATGTGAAACCTGAAGAGCTGGAATTGTTCCTGTCAAACTCCTTCTTCGAAGAAAAATAAGACAGGCGTTTCGTCCCTACGGGATTCAAGAAATGCTCCCACAAAAAAAGAGACACCTTCCGGCATCTCTTTATTCTCGCTATTCGCTATTAGTTCTTCGCTATTCGCTAATTAAGCTTTTCCAGCACTTCCCAAAACTTTTTCAGTTTTGTACATGTACAGTTTTTTCAGTTCATCGCGTGCAGGACCGATATATTTACGTGGATCAAATTCACCTGGTTTGGTAGCAAACACTTCGCGGATAGCAGCAGTCATCGCCAAACGACCATCTGAATCGATATTGACTTTACATACTGCAGAAGCAGCAGCACGACGCAATTGTTCTTCAGGAATACCGATTGAATCTGTCAATGCACCGCCGTATTTGTTGATGGTGGCAACATATTCCTGTGGAACAGAAGAAGCACCATGAAGTACGATAGGGAATCCGGGGATTTGTCTTTCGATTTCTTCCAGGATATCGAAACGCAATGGTGGTGGAACCAAAATACCTTTTGCATCACGGGTACATTGTGCAGGTGTGAATTTATTTGCACCGTGAGAAGTTCCGATAGAGATAGCCAATGAGTCAACACCGGTTCTAGATACGAAGTCGATTACTTCTTCAGGACGGGTATAAGTGTGATGTTCAGCAACAACGTCGTCTTCAACGCCGGCAAGAACTCCCAATTCGCCTTCTACAGTCACATCTTTAGAATGTGCGTATTCAACCACTTTTTTAGTCAAAGCGATGTTTTCTTCATATGGAAGGTGTGAACCGTCGATCATAACTGATGAGAAGCCTGAGTCAATACAGTCTTTGCAAAGTTCAAAGCTGTCGCCGTGATCTAAGTGCAAAGCGATAGGAATGGCATAACCAAGTTCTTTAGCGTATTCAACAGCTCCCTGAGCCATATAGCGCAATAAAGTCTGGTTGGCATATTTACGTGCTCCGCTTGAAACCTGAAGGATAACCGGAGATTTTGTTGCAACACAAGCTGAAATGATGGCCTGTAATTGCTCCAGATTATTGAAATTGAATGCAGGAATAGCGTATCCGCCGTCAACTGCTTTTTTGAATAAGTCTTTGGTGTTAACTAATCCAAGTTCTTTGTAACTTAACATATTCTTTTTATTTTATAGTTTGATATTTCTGACTGCAAAAATAGTGAAATTTTATCAATTGTCCTACAAAAACAGCATTTTCATAGCTTAAAACAGTTGGTGTTTGAAATTTGTTCGATTGATATAGGATTCTGCGTTTAATTTGATATTATTTATGGATTGAACCCAATAACGGCCGTCATTGAGAGTCCTACCAAAAAATTGTGGCATAAAGGAATGATGACATAATAAATAACGCACAAAAGTATTTCAGTCGTACACTCTTGCTGCCAGAGGCAGCATAGTTTTGTAACCAGTAAGCTTGCTTACTGGAAAACAGACGTACCCTGAACTCCTGGCTTCCAGAGGAAGCCAACTCATGCAAACATAAGTGTCGCTACCGACGGCAGCTCCTTTGGGTGGGGTGGTTGCTTTATCCCGGTAAGCAAGCTTACTGGTTACAAAACTATGCTTCCTCCGGAAGCTTTTGATTGTATATCATTGGGAGGAGTTCAAATTCAGGTTAAGCTCAAGCACAACTTTATATAATTAGTTTTTACGCCGGTATGGTGCTCGGTACTGCGCCGGTGTGCCACCAAAGAAGCTCTTACTGAAAAGTAGCTATTAGACCATCTCAGCTCACTTTACCCCTCTTCGAATATTTTCGGGTTTTTTATGCTAAAATTTAGGTAAATATAACGCCTAAAATAAATAATTGTAGTACTTTAGCGGGCTATTTCAAATTTTTAATGATGTACAGACTCAATTTTCATAAGAGCTTAAGGTTACGTTTTTTCAACATATTACTTGTTTTATCGTTAGTAATTGTTGCACAACCTCCTGCAAACTACTACAACAATGCTTTTGGCAAAACCGAGGCACAGTTGAAAACAACGCTCAAGAGTATCATATCCTCTGGGTATGTTAGCAAATCGTACGATTATCTCTACACCATTTACGCTACCAGCGATGTGACTTCCGACGGGAAAGTGTGGGATATGTATTCCACATGCACATGGACACCCGGGCAAAATAAATGTGGCAATTACAGCAATGTCTGTGATTGTTATAACAGGGAACATTCGATCCCTCAAAGCTGGTTCAACAGCAGTTCGCCCATGGTTTCCGATGCTTTTCATGTGTATCCGACCGATGGTAAAGTTAACGGACAAAGAAGCAGCTATCCTTTCGGTGAATGCGCTAACGGCACTACTTTGTCGAGAGGAAAAGGACGGTTGGGAAGTTCGACTTTCCCTGGCTATTCCGGAACAGTTTTCGAACCGGACGATGAATTCAAGGGTGACTTTGCCCGGACGTATTTTTATTTTGCAACAAGGTATGAAAATATCATGAACTCAATCGGAGGGGAATCATTCAACAATACCGTTTATCCTGCCTTTACCACCTGGAGTGCCAACTTGTTTTTGAAATGGCATCGTCAGGATCCGGTTTCGCAAAAAGAAATCACCCGGAACAATGCTATTTACGTGCATCAGAAGAATAGAAATCCCTACATCGACTACCCTGAATTGGCGGAGCATGTATGGGGAAACAGGAAAGGCGCTGCATGGAATATTACTTCGGTGGAAGACAAACCGGCAACAACTCATTTTTTTAGCTATAATGCTGCGGGAAAGGCAGTCAGCATAAATATCGACAGTTCGAGCTTGCAATACAGCATCATCAATATAAGTGGGCAAAAGGTAAAATCCGGAAGTGTTGAACCTTTTGCACCTATTTCTGTTTCAAGTTTATATCCCGGTATCTATTTCATTAAATACGAATCTAACCAAATCAAGGCTATCCGAAAATTTATCATACAATAATCTGAGTAATGATAAAAAGCGGATTTAAAATTATTCCTGCACTGCTCCTGATGTGTATGATGCACACTGTTGTGCTTGCCGGGATCCCGGCAGGATATTATACTCTTGCTCAAAATAAAAAAAAGGATGTGCTGAAAACTGCACTCCACGAATTGGCATATCCTCTGAAAGTATTAAAATACGGCAGTGGAGAAGGTTATACATGGGAAGGCTTCTATCAGACCGATAGAAATTCAGATGGTTCAGTGGTGGATATGTATTCTGATAATGTTCGCTATTTCAACGGATATAGCGGTGTTGCGGATATGCACATCGAACATTCACTGCCTAAAAGCTGGTGGGGCGGCTATGAATGGAATGCATACAAGGATTTATTTCATCTCTACCCTTCCGATGGCTCTACCAACATGTCAAAAAGCAATAATCCGCTGGGTATTGTTACGGGAACTCCCACCAAAGATAATGGTGTAAGTAAGATTGGTCCGGCCAGTTATCCCGGCTACTCAGGAAATGTGTTTGAACCGGCCGATGAGTTTAAAGGCGATTTTGCCCGTTCGTATTTCTATGTCTCCACCATTTACGAAGATCTGGCTTCGTACTGGGATTCGCCGATGATGAACAAAAATACCTATCCGGTATGGACTCCCTGGGCTATTCAGTTACTCAGGGAATGGCATGCGCAGGATCCCGTAAGTATCAAAGAGGTATTGCGACAGGAAAAAGTATATAGTATTCAGGGTAACAGGAATCCTTTTATCGATTATCCTGATTTGGTGAATTATATATGGGGAAGCGATTCGGTAAATGTATATCCCTTTCAGGTTGAAACAAACGCATATCTGACTTCACCTAAGCCGGGCGATAAAGTGGATTATGAAGTAATACTCCAGGGTGATTCTTTAAGTAAATTAATCACCATTCAGGGAATGAATGTCAGTGCCAACCTTAGTGTCGCTCTTAAAAATAATCATCCGGCGTTTTTTTTTGTACCACAGCTTCTACAGCCAAATGATGTTATTAACGGGATTGATATTCACGTATTTTTTTGTCCGACTACTTCCGGAACTTTTGTTGATACCCTGATTATTCAGGGAGGAGGACTGGCTCAGTCGATGACTGTTCCCCTGAAAGGAATGGCTACTAAGGATTTTATGGTGTTGGATGCAGTAGATCGTACACCGGTGGGAGCAATGCTGAAATGGATTACCGATCCGCATGTTTTTGGTTATCGTCTGAAAGTATATGATGGGGCGTTGAAGGCCGGTAATCTTATGATTTCTTCTTACGTTGAAGGAACCAGCTATAATAAAGCGCTGGAATTGTATAACGGTACCGGTCAAACACTGAATTTATCGGACTATACCTTGCAAAAACAATCAAATGGAGAAGGAGAATTTGCTCCGGTTTTCAAAATGAGCGGGTCGTTGCCAAACGGTCAGACTTATTTAGTTGCGCTCAATGACTACCGGAATGTCATTAAACCTCAGGCACAGGCAGTAACCGATACTGTTATGAGTTTCAATGGAAATGATGCAATTGCCTTGTATCAAAACGGAATTCTTGTTGATATTGTGGGGTATGCTGATGCCGGATCATCTCTTTTGTGGGGACTGGATAAAACCCTCAAAAGAAAATCTTCGGTTACTCATCCGTCATCCTCCTATGATGAAACCGAATGGGATAGTTATAGTGTCGATTATTTTAGTGCCCTTGGTAGTCATGTGATTCAGTTTCAGCAACAGGAAACTTTAGTTCGGGAGTTGATGCTCACTAATAGCCAATCGTATTATGCGATTAACGGATTAAAACCGGGAAAAACCTATCATTATAAGGTAGATGCAATGCGATCGGGAGTTGTAATTCCATCGACCAATACGATGCGGTTTAAAACAAGTGCCTTGAATACTCCGGAGGCGACAGCGGCTTCGGCAATAAGTTCCACACATTTTACCGCCAATTGGGAAGAAGATATATACACCGACAATTTTTTGCTGGATGTTTTTCAACTTGTTGGCAGCGCTGACACCACGGTAATTGAAGCGTTTAATAATGTTGGAAGTGACGGAAAACCATTACCTGACGGTTGGACAGGTACAGCAAGTGGAAATTATACAACCACTACAAGTTCAGGGGCAGCACCGCCTTCCATCAGTTTGAAAAATACAGGTGAATGGTTGCAGACCAAAATATATCCACATCCGGTTACTTCTTGTAGTTTTATGTATAAATGGGCTTCTGCCGGAACAGGCTCTCACTTTATTGTTGAAGCCTTGAAGGGAAGTGAATTTGTGCGAATTGATAGTATTCCTTATGTGACTACCTCTAAAATTATCAAAAACTATCTTTTTACAGCTGATGATAATGTCCTTGCAATCAAGATTACTTATGCAAAAAAGGGATCAGGGAACCTTGCATTTGATGATTTTAGTATCACCTATGGAAATCAGACGACTAATTATGTATTGCAAGATGAACCCGTGGCAGGTAATCAGTTGTTGGTAGATAATCTTAGTCCTGAAACGGATTATTATTACAATGTCAGATCAACATTGGAGGAGGCCGTTTCTTCTGTGTCGGAAACAGTGAAAGTAACGACTTTATTAGGAACAGGAACAGTCACCTTGCTTCCGCAAATTATCATCAGAAACTCGCCGGAGGGAGTGAGCTTGTCGGGCTTGTGCTGCGGTGATATTGTAAAAGTATTTACCCTCATGGGACAAAATGTCTTTCAGGGGAAGGTTGAAGGAGGGTTGACTGAAATCCCTTTGAAAGCATCAAATGTGTACATTATTTCAGTTCAGCACAAAGATTTATTTTTTACTACTAAAATTTTAAGATAGTCGCTTATAGGTATGCATAAGGTAAAACTGCTCCCGTTTTTGTTGTTTTTGTCGGTTTGTCTGTGGGCGGAAATTCCTGTTGGATATTATCAGGCTGCCGAAGGTAAAAAAGATGCTGTACTGAAAACAGCCCTTTTCAATATTATTCGAACGCATACACAGCTTGAGTATTATAGCAGTAGCACTCATTTCAGGTCTACCGACTGGCATCCCGATGGTTATTTCTGGGATATGTATTCAAGCAATAAAAGAACTTCCTGGAGTGGATTAAACAGGGAGCATTGCATGCCCAAAAGTTGGTTTGGCATTTCGTCCGGACAGGAGAATTCTGCACCGATTAGTACCGATCTGAACAACCTGTATCCCTCTGATCCCAACGCCAACCAGGAGAAATCAAATTATCCACTGGGTGAAACCGGAAGTAGCTTAATTTATACCAATGGCGTTTCAAAGGTGGGGAAAAGTGCTTTTGCGGGTTATTCAGGAACTGTGTTTGAACCTGCCGATGAATATAAGGGCGATTTTGCCCGGACCTACATGTACATGGTGACCTGTTACGAAGACTATTCCACCGCATGGCAAAGTACGGGAACCAGTAGCATGCTCTATCAGAATACCTATCCGGTTTTTAAACCTTATGCCGTTAATTTGTTGTTGAAATGGCACCGAAACGACCCTGTCAGCGAGAAAGAATTAAACCGGAATGATGCTGTTTACGAAGTTCAACACAACAGGAATCCCTACATCGACTATCCGGCGTTGGCAGAGTATATCTGGGGTAACGGCAAGGGTAAGGAATGGGATGCTTCGTCTGAAAATTATCCGGTACCGGAATATTTTAATGTAAGTTACAAGCATATAAACAAGCAGTTGACTGTAAAATTAACGCCTGTGTCAAATGCTCCGTACATAGTGTATTCTTTAGAAGGTAGACGCTTGCTTTCGGGAACTTTAACTTCAGCTACTACAACGATTACTTTGTCGGAATTGAATACAGGGACTTATTTGCTGATGGTTAATTCCTCGCAAAACAAGTATGCAAAATTATTCTTAGTCTATTAAATCGTCCTCAGTTTCCTCTTTTTTTGTTTTTGAAACAAGAATGCTCAGTTCGTACAACAAATAAAGTGGCAACGCTACCACCATCATAGTGAAAGGGTCTGTGGTAGGAGTAATCAGCGCTGATAAAATGAGAAGTATCAGAAATGCATAGGAGCGCACCGACTTCAACATCTTCTTGTGTATCAATCCGATTTTTGACAATAAATAGGCAAGTACAGGCATCTCGAACATAATCCCCAAACTGAAAATTAAAAGGTATAAGGTGCCGAGATAAGATTGTACGGCAATTTGATTCGGCACCAATTCCGATACTTGGTAGGTGCCTAAAAATCTTACTGTTAATGGAAAGATGATAAAATAACTGGTTGCTACGCCTAAATAAAAAAGGAAAGATGATGAGAAAAAGATGATCCCGACATGTTTCTTTTCGTTAGGATACAAAGCCGGCTGCACGAAATGCCATATTTCATAGAAAATATATGGAATAACAAGTATCAGCGCAATGCTGAAAGAGGCACCAATATGTACCAGAAACTGCCCCGCCAAGTTAATATTAATCAGTTGAATGTGAAATGCTTCCGGACAAATAGCCGGAATATTTACCCATTCGGAAAGTAAACATAATCCCCTGTAAAATATAAAGTCGGAACTTAATGGAGAGAAAACAATCTCTGTAAAAACAAAATCCTTCGCCATAAA
>Ga0066601_10000649_pt1 | contig 13501 bp, 12 predicted proteins | sample Medcelwee11metaG_FD_59487 | JGI IMG/M metagenome (GOLD analysis project Ga0066601, IMG submission 59487) | Freshwater pond sediment microbial communities from the University of Edinburgh, under environmental carbon perturbations - Medium... | ecosystem: Environmental > Aquatic > Freshwater >... | reverse complement strand
TAAAAAAATTAATTGGAGCAAGAAAGATAAAGATTCTCTATTGAAAGAGTTACGAAATCTTTTATCGCCTCTTGTAAAAGATACTCAAGAAGATAAATTTGAAATAAAATTAATTTATAAAGATCTTATGGATTTTGGATTTGAAGATGATGAAATTGAAATAGAGCCATTTCCTCTTTTACGGCTTTATGATTATAGAATTAGTGGGACGGTAAGTGCAAGTGGAGAAGTTAATCTTTATTATGAAAATCAAAATTTTAAAGAGTCTAATGAAGAAATATATTTTGTAATAAAGTCTAGCCATAAAGCAGAACTTTGTGGAGATATTTCTATAGACCTAAGAGTCTTCGATTTAGAACCAGAGGCTATTCAAAGCCTTATTAACAGAGGGCTAAAGGATCCAGATACGGATGAGTATTTGGGTAAAAGAGAAACACGGACTTTGCTTAATGAATATGTCGGTATAGGTATATATAGAAATTTATTTAGAATAAGACCATATGGGGATAGTAACTATGATTGGCTTGGATTGAATCAAAAAAGAGTTAATAACCCTACGGTTAAATTAAGTACAAATCAAATTATTGGTTTTATAGGAATTCAGCCGGAAGAACAATCTCATTTGATTGAAAAAAGTGCACGGGAAGGTTTAAAAGAAAATGAAAATTATGAAAAATTAAAAGAGATAATGGCTCAAATAATCTCAGAAATTGAATCCAGAAGGTATGTCTTTAGAAAAAATACCAAAAGAGGGCGAAAAGCAGAAAACAATATTAAAGAAGCTATAAAAAACCTTTTTAACTTCGACAATGTTTCCTATAAAATTCGACATTTACTTGAAAAAAGTGGTATGGATGATACGCTTATCGTAAGTGTAGAAGAAACTTTAAAAAACGAAGAAAAAAGTAAAGAAGAAGAACTAAAAAAAATACAAGATACTTTAGTAATGTATGAAGCTCATGCTGCTCTTGGTAGATTAGTTCAATTGGTAATACATGAGGGAAGAAAACCTCTGCAATTTATTGGTAGTAATCTTGATGATCTTAAAAGTGACATAATCTATTTTACAAACAATTACGATGATCTAAAAGTTAAAAATAATATTTTAGATTTTGTAGAAAAAAATAAAGCCCATCTCCAGACAATATCAAAACTATTTTCAAATTTAGATCCTTTAACAGCCAAAAGACTATCAAGGAAAAAAGACTTCAATGTTTGTGAAAATATAAAAAATAACTTTGAATTTTTTAAACATCAACTGGAAGAAGCGAATATAGCAGTACATATTAATTGTGAAGATGAGATTGAATATTATGGTCGAGAAGAAGATTTTTTCATCGTCTATACTAATCTAATCGAAAATTCAATTTATTGGTTAAAAACAATTGAACGATTGAAAAAAGATATTTTTGTTCGTATTGAAATTATTAATGAAAAGATAGTAATTAATTTTAAAGATAATGGGCCAGGTATAAATGATAAATTTGTAAATGAAATTTTTGATGCTGGTTTTAGTACAAAACCTGATGGGGGAACAGGGATAGGGCTTACTTTGGTGGGTCAAGCAATCACTAGAAGTAATGGAATTATAGAATGTATAAAAAGTGACATTGGGATTCATTTTAAAATTACACTAAATGGAGAAGAAAAATATGAGAGAGATTAAATTGTTAATCGTTGATGACGATAGTAATGTACTTGAATCCTTTGCAGGTAGTGTAGAAAGATTTAATAGAGATAATGATGATAAATTTAAACTTTATGTTGCAGAAAATCTTGAGCAAGCAAGTAATTATATTCAATACTATAAATTAGATACCGCAATTATTGATTTAAACCTAGAAAATGGGAGTGGGCTAAATAATGATGATGGTAATGTAGCTATTCATGATTTAGTTAGTTTTTTTAGGATACCAATTTTCATTCTAACTGGTGAACCAGAAAAATTAAAGCAAGAATATAGAAACAAAAAAAATATTCAATGCTTTACGCGAGGCAGTTTAACGAATGCTGATCTTTTAACAAAAATCCGAGATGAGTTTTTATTGAAAACAATACAATACTTTTCAAGAGAAGGATACTTAGAAAAAAAGATAAATAAGTTTTATTGGGAAAACTTACAAGAAACAATTGACTCATGGAAAGAGGTTGCTGAACATCATCCTGATGAAATAAATAAAATTTTATCAAGACATACTGTGGCATCTTTAAATGAAGAATTATATGTTGATGGTAACATTGGTTCATTTGATCATTATCATCCCGGTGAGATGTATATTATTCCACCGATAAAACAACATTATCACACTGGTGATATATTAAAAAAAGAAAGTGAGCTATATGTTATTCTAAATCCAGCTTGTGATATTGTTAATAAAAATAAACTCAGTTATTATACGTTAGCCAAAATTATTCGAGCAGTTGAAATTTTTGAAATTTCTTCTAAAGATTCAGCTGGCAGAGAAACATATATTGCTAGTCATCTAAGATCAAATAATAAAGTAGATCGCTATCATTATCTGCCAAAATTCGCCACAATAGACAATGAATACGTTATAGATTTCCAAAATCTTTTAGTGGAAAGCATAGGCCCTGATACAAATCCTGGAAATGCAACCTATATTAAAGATAGAGAAGCTCTTATCGGACGATACCAAAAAATTGCTTCTATATCTTCTCCATTTTTAAAAGATGTGATAGCTAGGTTTTCGCTGTATTATGCGAGACAAGGACAGCCAAAGCTGTTATAGAATTTCTTGAATCTTTTTAGCAATTTGTTCCGCCATTCTTGGTGGAACAGCATTCCCGATTTGCCTAAAGATAGCTGTTCTTGGGCCTTCAAAATAAAAATCATCTGGAAAACTTTGTAGTCTGGCCGCTTCGCGAACAGATAGTGATCGTAACTGATTGATGTCTGGATGAATATAGTAGTGCCCGTCCATTGCCATATGAGCAAGTACTGTATGTGAAGCTTTCTGATCTGCTTTTACGACATTAAATCGATTTGTAAAAGATGTGGTATTTTTATGTGTAATTAGTTCTGGTCTTCTGCTTGCTAATTCTCGATAACACAATCTTTCTTTTTTAGTATTCCAAGCTGTAATAGCTTCTTTATAGATTTCTATATCTCTATCATTATGTGGTCTGGTTTCATGCTGAGTTAAAATATTAAATTTCTTATTTCGGATGCCTGATTGTATTAAGTACTTATTTGGTTCTAACACATACTTATCTTGACCTTCAATGACCTTACCAGGTGCAGTGCTTGGTAAATCACTCAAGACATCATTAACTGTAAAACTTTTGTTTTCAATTTTCTCGAACTCAGGATATATATATTTTTCATTTTGTTTCTTTTTCCAACCGACAATAATGATTCGTCTTCTATCTTGTAAAACACCATAGTCTGATGCAATTAATTCTTCTAATTCTATATGATAACCTGCATCATCGATTGCCTGTTTTAGATCTTCAAAATATTTTCCATTTCCGGCACTTTTCAAGCCTGGAACATTCTCAAAAATAAACATTTTAGGTTTAAAGGTAGTCAGAAACCGTACATAATATCTGTATAAAAAGTTTCTTGGATCGCATGCAACTGCTTCCTTCATTCTAGCTCTACCAATAATCGAATAAGCTTGACAGGGTGGACCACCTATTATCAAATCAACATTTTTTAGATTTTTTGCTTTGAGGTTTTTTCTAACAGTTTTCGTAATGTCATCAAAAGTATCATCAGAAATCATGGTATTAATAACGTCGTTAGAAGAGGTGACTCCTCCGATATCCCATAGTTCTTCAGTGGTTATTTTCTTTAATAAATAATCGTTATATAGATGTAGTTTATTCTCTTTCTTTAAATTCCAATAAGCAGTTCTTGTTTTTAATGTTTTACAGGCATACGCATCGGCTTCTACATGGCCAACAAATGTTGCTCCTGTTCGGAAGAAACCTTCTGAAAGTCCCCCTGCACCCGAGAAAACATCTAAAATAACCAAAAAAAACCCTTTAAATAATTCAATTATATGATTATATAAGGTTACATCTTAGATGATCCTGTAGTGAAAAATTTACCTATATGCGATAGGCGGATAATGTAGTGATGAAACAATTTTTTTGTAAATTTTGACATACTGTTTATGAATCGTAAAATGGCAACCTACAACGCCAGCTACACTTTCTTGAGTCACTTTTTCATTACTATTTTTTAGATATTTAATAGCTCCGATCACTTCGCTTTCACTGATTTTTCTACCAATTTTATTTTGCATAGGCACTGCTTCATCTATCATGCATTGATACCAAAACGGCTTATTCTGAAAACCATGTGTAAAAGCTCGATACGTTAGATTATTGTCAGCTGCAAATTGTGTGAGATGATCGGGCAAATTTTGCAAGAGATAATAAACCATGGCATTTAGATAAAAGTTTTTGTAGATTGGCGTTGCTTTTGCGGCGTGATAATTTTCCTCATTTTTGTAGAGGGCAATGTAATGATCTATCATCGGAAATCCTGCAAGGTGTAATTGCTGACCTCTATCAAGTACGGCTGAGAAGATCGTATGAACTTGAAAAATGAATAATGAGTGAATCTGCATACTCCCGATGGTGAAATATCCATTTATTAGACCCTTTTCAAACCATTTGATTGCTTTGATGCCATAGGCGAGTGAATATGGAACTCTATGGGTTGATGTTCGTCTTAGATCTTTTCCGCAATTGCTGCACAGAGCTATAGTTTCTGATGCTTTCATCTTGGTGATACGGACTCTCTCTTGACAGCTTCCACAACGATCGATTAAAAAGACTTTGTGTTTGGTACACGCGTTGTAAAAATGGTATCTCCATTGTTTCCGAAAGTAGGGATGGGTGTCTTCCGCCAAACATTTCGGACAAAACATGAGTCCATAGTGCGTCCGTTTGTCTTTGAGAATACGAATTTGTTTTGGAGGATAAAACCCATGATCGGATTCGAATAGATAACCTTCTTCGCTTCTAAGAGACATATGTGCTATTTGCTCAATGGAACACCTGCTTTTTGTCGCAAGTATTTCAAATAGAATCGAATCTTCTTTGAAATCGATATCGATGCGGCTAAGTGCACTGCCGTCATGTTTGAGAAACATTGAAATGAAAGTTGTAAGCGGATATCCGTGAGCAAATGCCGTTCGCGTCAGCCATGAACTGAGCAATTCATCAGGTTGTGGCTGAGGAATGACTAAAAAATCGTATTTCTCGACCCAACCTCTTCGTCTCATAACGTCGGAAGATACTCGATATCTTCGAGAATGATTTTTTCACGTCCGGTTTTGATCGCTTTCATCGCTGCTTTTTTGATTAGGTTTACGGCACGTCCGATGTGTCCATCGGATTTATTATAAAGGGCATCGATGATTTGCTGATTATGCACCATATTCGAAGCTTCTTTGAGAGGGAGACACGTCTCGTATGTCGCGATGAATGAACGGAACCGTTTATCATTACTCCAAAGTGGTAATTCGATTGAGGGAAAACGAGAAGCGGTTTCTCCATTGATTGATAGTGCAGAATGGGCTTCACGTGTACCGGCGAGAATGATTGAGAGAGAAAGTTTATTGCTCAGTTGCTTGAGATCGTTCATGAAGGTACGCTGTTTGTTGAGATTGCCCGTCAATGCATTATGAAGTTCATCGATCAGAATCATTCTTGTATTGAGTTTTCGAAGATAATGTTCGACAAGCTTGGCTTTTTCCATCACTTTTTCGGTGGGTTTGTGGGGAACGCATAGCTCATTGAGGATCAAAGAATAGAGTTTTCCTTCATCAGGAGCTGTAGGTGCCATAAAGTAGATGATGGGGATCTCGTATACGTGTTCGTCATTGTCATTGAGTGTATCTAGGGAGGTTTTATGCAGAGTATAAAACTTTTTTAATATGGCTGTTTTTCCATTGTTGTAATCACTGTAAATAAGTAATCCCTCATGTCTGATCTGCTCAGGTTCATTGAATTTGTCTTCAAGCAGATCGATCAAAGTTAATGCGGCTTGATAGCCGACCCATTGATCTTTATCACAGTATTTGATACGTTCGGCATCGCTTTTATCCAAGTAGGTTTGAGCGGTTTTAGTAAGTCGTCTTTCATTCATGGTTATTCGTCCACCGGATAATAATCGAAGTCATCATCTTCGTCATTGTTTTGAGATAATGTGTTTGAAGGGGCAGCATTCGTTATCGGACCGGCGACAAGAATACTTTTTTCATACGCCATTGCTTTTTGAGTATGGGTTTTGGAGCTGTTGTGTCTTAGGGTGGTACGTTTTTCCCGTTTTGCTTTCTCAACATATCCATTCAGACGATCATGTGCTCTGAAGACATCGTGCATTTCCAGCTCACGTCCAGTAACTTCTTTTTTTGCATCGGCTATCGCTTGTCGCAGTTCAGTGACGTTGATGGCGGGCCTTTTAATATCGGAATAGGGAACGATAATATAGTCATCGATATCGGGGTCATAAACATAGAGTTTGCTGATATCTCGTGGGTCTCTTCGACAGATGAGAAGCTGAGAATGTAATTTCTTATTGATTTTTTTATATTGTGTCGGGATTATCCACTTGCGAAGAGTTTCTGAAAAATAGGTGATATAGTCGATGGTGATACCGTTTTTTTGAACGGTTCTCTCAAATGTTGGCAGAAGTGCCATACGCAGTTTGATCGTATTCGCCGGTACGGAAGGTAGAAAAGGGATAGTGCCGTCTCCTACTCCGAGGAGCCCTTGATAGAACTTCTCTTCGGGGGTCATGCCGATTGATCGATGTTCCGTTTTATGGTAGACATTAATGACAAAATCGAGATACCATTGCTCTAGTTCGGAGATAGTCATGGCAGCTTGCTTCTCTGATTCGTATGTTCCCCTTTGGCGCACATCTGAGAAGGTAGCCCCAGGTAGCTCATGGACTTGTTTCATATGGGCTCCGATGACCCTCTCGATCGCGCCGCCGAATTCTGGGCGAGCAACAGGGCGATACAAATCCTCGATTCTGTATTCTTGGCAAAACTTTTGTAATGCTACAGAGCGGAACTCTTTTGCATTATCCATATGTACCTTACGAGGAAGTCCAAAAACTGGCCATTCACCCTGTACACTACAGTGTCTTATAAAGTCGTTTTTTGGAAGAATCGCATTGAGCAGACATTGGCCGACACTAAAAAAATTGATGGAATCCAAGGAGATATAAAATCCATAAATCATGCGGCTGTAGACATCGATGGCAACCGTAATATTTGGGCGGCCAATATTTTCACGGGTGATTTCATCGACGAGCATAATGTCTACTTTGGTATGGTCCATTTGGATAATATCCAAAGGCATTTTGACTTCTGGAAATTTACCGGGTGTCCCTCTGGTATCTCTCACACTCAGACCTTTGCGTTCTTTGGCGATTAGTTTGGGATTGATGTTATTGATACGGTTGCGGATGGTATTTTCTGAAGGTATGGTTGCACCGATGTTTTGACACTCTTTTTCTATTTCCCTGTAAATGGTCGAAAAAGGATATTGTTGTTTATTGAGGTAGAGCTTATTGATTACCGATTTAATCACGTTTTCGACTGAATCGTTTAATCGTCCTTTATTTTTCCCACCGCTGTTTTTATAGGATGTCGCAAGAGAACTCATTGTTCCGTAGGTTTCATACTTCTCAAGCCATTTGTAAATGGTTGCTGGTCCTTTTCCATGTTGCTTTGCAACAGCTTCGACATCTTTTAATGTTCTTTTGGGGAGGTCGAGCAGAGGTTCTATGATTTCGAATCTTTGGCGAGCTATTTCATAATTTTTTTCATCCAATTCGACTAAATGAGTAGGCTCTTTTTTTGCGTTTTTAGCCTCTTTTGAGAGGTCGTTTACTGTAACAATACGTTCTCTATAGGGTCCAACAAGTGATTTTAGTAAGACTTCATCGAGTGACGGATAGGCCTTGATGACATATTCCATATCTTCAAAAAAGATTTTTGAGCCCCGCTCGAAACTAATGACGCTCATTATTCCTCCAAACGATCGAATTCATTGTGACTTCATGATCCTCTAGATTTGTCTCTAAACTACCGTTGGCAACCAGTGCCCAAATCGAATTGGCTAACTGAAAGTAATCGGGTTTGTCTTTGGCGAGTGAATTGGCAAGCTCCAATGCGCTGATGGGATTGTTGATAGCACTGAGAATACGTGAATTGTTTTCATCGCTATGAATGAAGGTCTTATATCGGTACAGGAAGTCAAGATTACGGATGTAGATTTCTGGATAGGTTGCATCGGTAAAAAGAAAAAAGTCCATATCCATTTCATGCAAGGATGCTTCGGCACTTTCAAATTTTGCTTCAAGTTGTTCTTTGTTTTTGGCAAGATCGCTTTCGTATTTGACTTCCACAATACTATTTTTTTTGCCCGAAGAGGGATGATAAATCACATAGCAATCGGCACTATAGGTTTTTGCTTTTCCATTCTGTTCAATGGTAATTTGTGGTTGTTCAGAATAGGAATGTACTGTATGGTCGAATTCAAGGGTTAAAAAGAAGTTTTTTTCCAATAATGATTCAAATGCGATCGAACGGTTGTTTTTGATGCTCGGAAAATGTCCGGTGACCGAACGATAGTTCTTTAGAATCTTACGTTGAGGGAACAAAATTGTTTCAGATGACATGGCAGCCTCACTTTGAAAAATTATACAATATTTGTATAAAATCAAAATAATTCTGCGTATTATTAAACTATATTATTCAATTGTTTTCAGACTAAATTTAATGTTTTGGTTAATACATTGCATCGCTAAAAATCTGGCAATGAATAACGGATACGATCTGCGGATCGATTTACTGTGTTTTCTCTTTCTTTTTGAAGATTTATTCCTTTAATGGTTAACGTTTAAAATGAGAAATCAAAAAGCCGCCCGTGGGTTTTTGATTGGTCTCCTCTGATTTGTTATACATTTAAAATTCTCAATTTGCCTTGATGGGTAAAATACGCTTTGTCATAATAAGTAGTCAAGTTACTTACTTGCTGATTTAAGAGCTGTATAAATTCTTTGTTTGAAACATCAAATTTATATAGTGCCTTTCTAGCCTGTACGATATAAAACTTGTTTCCAAAATTATTGACAAATTTCAGACTATTAGGTACATCATCATTGGGTAGCCTGTAGCCAATTGCGACTCCATTGCTTAAGTTGATAATAATTAGACCATAGTCGAAATCTACAATAGCAAGTTCATTATCTTTTTCATTGTGATAGATGTCTTGTGGATTTTGAAGTTCAATTTTTTGCATTTTTTTATAAACAAATTCAGATTGTTTACTCTTGTAATCAATTCTAAAAATGCCAGCATTTAATATTGATAAAAAGATAATTCCATTATTTGCAGTGATTGATGTTATTGGGGTTTGTTTATCGCTATTGCTAAAAATGTTTATATTTATATCATCTATATAGTTGTCTGTGTTTAGATTTATTCCAACCAAACCTCTACTATCAGAAACGATGAATAGAGTTTTTAATTCGCCATCAATTGTTATTACTTGGGCATCATCTATAGATTTGATTTTTTCAATATTTGAATCGAAATATTTGTATAAACCATCTCGGGTAAGAATATAGAATTTATTTTTATAGGCTTTTATATCAAGAATAATTGTTTCTGAAAAATATTTATTCAAAGAGAATTCAACTTTTTCATCAGAAATATATTTTGTTTCTATATCTGTTTGAGAAATGTTTCCATCTAATGAACTCGTATAAAGTTGGGACTTATATATAAAAAGAGAGGTGATTATATCTTTCACAACAATTTCCCTTTAACTAAATTAGCTATTTCATCAGCTGTTAATACTGCATCATCTTTCCATTTATTAAGTAAGCCTTTACAAATATCATGTTTTTTTTCTTTACTTTTAAATGGAATTATGGGATATCCATGCCAATGGTCTGTTTCATTCATAGGTGTTTCAAAAAAACCGAACTGCTGTTTTGCAGTTCCGACTATCTTTACACCGTTATTGTTTTTAGAAAATCCCCATAAATTGGTTTGACATAGCCAGCTTTCTTTGATAGTACCATCTATTGAACCGTTATCTCCATTATTAAACGTTTCTATTTCTAAATCAATTGTTTCCCACTTTGAATGGTTATTCCGGGCATTTTTTTGATGTTTGGGTATAGATAAATATTTTTTATTGCATCGATGAGACAAATCAATCTCTGGCATAATGTTCCTTTTGAGTGTAACGGTTGAGTTGAGAAATATTTGAGCCGCAGGGTCAAATATTTCTCTCCAATGTTTTGTTAGGTATTTATTTTTTAAATACAATTCTTCCATAAACTTTAACTTTGAAATTATTGCCGTCAGTTTCAACACTTATGCCCGTTCCCAATGGTATTTTAACTCCATCTTTTCCAATGTACTTACCATTATTATCATATGCTGATGAACCAGACCAAGCAAGTTTTCCATTATTATGATAAAGAGATTTCCCACTCATGGCTAATTTACCATTGTCATGATAAGCAGATGAGCCACTAAAAGCCAATTTGCCATTTTTATGGTAAGCAGATGAACCACTAAACGCAAGTTTCCCATTATCATGATATGCTGATGTATTTGTCCATTTGATTTTTTTATTACTATGATATGTTGTACTCAATTATAAATCCTTTATTCGCTTTATACATAACGTTTTTCTGACTATTTAAAACAGTTAATCAACTTGGATATGACATTATTTCAATAATCACAGTTTTTGGATTTTGTTTGACATTGGGATGACTCCAGAATTTTGCCTCAGCCTCAGCTTGAGAACTACATCCTCGAATTGTTTGGGAACTAGGACCAGAACTTTGAGTATATTTTATAACATATGTCATTTTTCGATTCATTTTAAATTCCTTATTTTAATTCACACATAACTATTTATTCAACGAACATTATATACAAAACCTCTAGAAATATCTAAATTAAATGACACATAAAATGTTTGTTTAAATTGCACTTTTATTGCAAAATTAGATTATCATTGTATGCGCATTGCAAAACATTAGTGATTTATTATCAAACTTTAATTTAAGTATCTTTGTAAATATAGAGATAAGAATTTGAATATTGTTTAACCCTATATAGTGTAAAATAAACATACAATAAATGTTAAATGTGCCAGATTTTTTTATTATCAAACTTTATTGAATATGACATGGCTCAACGCAAAAACTAAAGGACATACATTATGCGCTATTTTTATTACGTCCATACGGGGCACCGTATAGGACTTGACCGTTTTCACCGTGCCGTTGCCATTATGAATGAACTTCAAAAAGAGATTGATATTACCCTCCTTTGTTCAGATTTTCGGATTGCTGCGGAAGCGAAAGAGTACGGTATCAAACGTTCCGTCGGTGTGGATCTTGTTCGTAATATCCCTCAAATCGCTCATCATGGTGATAAAATTATTTTCGACTCCGCCGAGATCAATCCGACTCTTTTGGATGACATGACGCAATTCTTTTCGACATTTATTCGCATTAGTGATGATCCTGGCGATACCAAGCACCCTAAAGAATTTTTGATTTCACCGTATCTGGAAGGTGAGGGAATTTGCAATACAATGGTTGTGAACGACCGCTATTTTGAACCGCTTCCTAAAACGATCCCTATGGCACTCTTTTTTGGTGATGATGACTATGAGAAGGATTTGGAGAAACATCAAGAGCTCTTTAAATCGTATAAAATGGAGCTGTTGATGGGCTTTTACCATTTCTTAGGGTATGAGAACTCTCTTAAAGAGAGTTTTACTCACATTCATGAGAGTGAAGCTTACGATGAGGTGATTCGGAGAAGCGAAATTTTAGTCACCGCTTCCCCAATGGCGGCTCTTCAAAATTTGGCAGGTGGCGGAAAGCCTGTTTTCTTGCAGCGTAGCGATTATCCGCGAGATTTTATTCCGCTGTTTACTGCGTTGAATATTCCGATAGTTGACGGATTTACTAAGGATAGGCTTATGGATCGTATAAGCTGCGCTTTATCAAATACCTATCACAACATCACTAATAGTAACAAAAACCTGGCCGCTTTTGTAAGAAAATCCTTTCATTTAGAGTAACTTAAACGTTTTTGGCTTATGATAGGCAGTTAAATTTCCAACTTAAGTGAGATGACAATGATGGATGAAAGCAGAAGAGGGTTTATCGGTAAAGCCTTTGGTGCAGTCGCTGCTGTCGGGGGAATTGCCTCGCTCATCGCGATGAAGAAGACATGGGATCCGCTCCCTAGCGTCATGTCAGCCGGATTTACAACGGTAGACGTGTCAGGCCTTGAAGCCAATAAATTAGAAATCGCTGTATGGCGTGGTAAACCGGTGTTTATCCTTAAATACACCGAAGATATGAAACCAACCGACGGACGCAATGTCAAGATCGGAGATCACTACTTTTCAGTTATGATCGGACTTTGTACCCATCTTGGGTGTATTCCGGCATACCGTAACGATCAAAAAGATTTCAAATGTGCTTGCCACGGCGGTGAATTTACCGATGCAGGTGTGCAAAAGTTCGGTCCTCCTCCAAGACCGCTTGATATTCCTCCGTTCAAACTTGACGGTGTGACGCTTGTATTGGGTGAAGAAGGCCCGGAATACAAAGCAATGATGGCGAAAGCGTAAGGAGCAGAGAATGGCAGAATTTAAAAAAGCAGACTCGATGCTCGAGTGGTTTGATCAGCGTCTAGGTGTCATCAAATTTTCGAAAGTGATGATGAGTGAATATTGGATTCCAAAAGAGATCAATTTTCTTTGGGCAATGGGGATGATCCTAGCGGTCATGTTCAAGCTTTTGGTAATCTCCGGTATCTTTTTGTTGATGTACTACAAACCCGATGTGAATATGGCGTTTGACAGTGTTAACTACACGATTATGCAAGAAGTTGCGTACGGTTGGCTGTTCCGACATATCCATGCGGTTGGTGCTTCGGTCGTTTTCTTGGTTATTTATATCCATATGTTTACCGGTATCTATTACGGCTCTTATAAAAAAGGGCGTGAGATGATCTGGGTTTCGGGAATGCTTTTGTTCGTCCTTTTCTCTGCAGAAGGGTTCAGCGGGTATATGCTTCCATGGGGACAAATGTCATATTGGGCAGCGTACGTAATTACTGAGATTTTCGGCGGTATTCCGGTAATCGGAGATGAGCTTGTTGTTTGGATTCGGGGTAACTTTTATGTTTCCGATTCAACGTTGACCCGCTTCTTTATGCTCCATGTATTGTTGATTCCGTTGGCGATTATCGGTGCGATTGTGTTTCACTTTTATGCCCTACGATTTCCTCATGTCAACAATGAATCGGGTGAGTTCTTCGATTATGAAGAAGAGTCAGAGAAATATTTGGCAGGGAAGAAAAAAGAGGCAAAAGTTATCCCTTTCTGGCCTGTATTTTTGTCAAAAGATTTCTTTGTTCTCGGTTTCTTTATGTTGTTCTTTTTCTATTTGGTTTTC
>Ga0066601_10000641_pt1 | contig 13616 bp, 9 predicted proteins | sample Medcelwee11metaG_FD_59487 | JGI IMG/M metagenome (GOLD analysis project Ga0066601, IMG submission 59487) | Freshwater pond sediment microbial communities from the University of Edinburgh, under environmental carbon perturbations - Medium... | ecosystem: Environmental > Aquatic > Freshwater >... | reverse complement strand
GTTGGAGTACATTTCCAAAGGAAAGTTTAAGACAAGGAACTTGTACGACTGGGCGCCAATAGTCATACAAACTGATTATGTTTCACCGGACGTTTATGGAATCATGTTCAAAATAAATATTAATTCCAACGGACTAATAACCATAACCGAAGAAAGTGATAATCTTTCAAAAGATTTCAAAATTAAGGGAAAAATAGGCGTTCCTATACAACACCGTTTGTTTTTCTTAACCATCAACTCCGTCAATGACGATATCAGGGAAGAAGAAATGTATTTCAGATACAGATCAAGAGAGTCATTGATCTCTGAATTTTCTTCCAGATTACAGTTGAACTATGTAATGGAAGGTTCATCAGTGCTTGAAATATCTTTAGCAAGCGAAACACCCTCAAGGGATGTCGATTTTATAAATAAATTATGCGATATTTATCTCATTTCGAATCTTGAAAGAAAGAACGATGCAGCCACGAAAACCATCAACTTTATTGATGAACAGTTAGTCAATGTGTCCAGATCTCTTTCCAGTTCCGAAGATAACCTCACAGATTTCAGAAAAAGGAACCAACTTATAGATGTTGGAAGTTTGTCGGGTGAACTGATGAGTAAAGCTGCAAACTATGATAATGAACTTAATCAGGTGAGATTAAAAGAAACTTATCTTGATTATCTCTCAAAATACATAAAAACTAACCTTGATGAGGGAACCATTGTTGCCCCTACAAATCTGGGATTAAATGAACCTATGCTCATGTCTTTGGTTGAGCAAATCAACGAATTGATCCTCAAGCGAAGCGAACTTACTGAAAAGAATATGTTTTACAGCAAGTACACGCAAGATATCTCCAATGTTAAAAATGCGATACATGAAGTTGTGAAAAACATGCAGATGTCCAATAATATTCAGAAAAAAGATTTGGACCGCCGGCTTGCTGAAGTTGATAAACAAATTCAGCTTTTACCGGAAAAAGAACTGGAGATGATTGGTATAGAAAGAAATTACCGCATGAACGATAGTTACTACACGATGTTTCTCCAGAAAAGAGCAGAAGCTCAAATTCTCAAAGCTTCGAATACACCCGACAATAACATCCTGGATCGGGCAAGGACAACTTCGGTGACGAATAGTGGGGAAAAATCGAAAACGACGATGATTTTTCTTGTATTGGGTTTATTGCTCCCGGCAGGTTTTGTTATTCTGAAAGAATTGCTTAATAGTACCATTCAGTCGAACAAGGATGTTGAAAAATATTGTGAGTTTCCATTGATTGGCATGGTGCGACATACTTCAACCGAAAGCCCATATGTAGTATCAAATAATCCCAGATCTTCTTTTACCGAAATGTTTCGTATTATCAGAACCCGTATTGAATTTCTGGCACAACGAAAGTCGGATATTACCATCATGGTAACATCATCAGAGTCGGGTGACGGGAAAACCTATTTCAGCATTAACCTTGCTTGTGTTTATGCCATGGCAAGTCCGAAAACATTGCTGATTGATATGGATATCCGTAAACCGAGTCTATATGCCCGAATTGGTTGTCAGAATACAATCGGAGTTTCAAATTATCTGGCAAACCAATGTACACTTGATGAAATTATTACCCGCCCTCCTAATGCCGGTTTTGACTTTATTACTGCAGGTACTGTCCCTCCAAATGCCGGAGAGCTTATACGTTCGGAAAACCTGATTAATATGATTAAGGAGTTGAGGACCCGGTACGAATTTATTATTGTAGATACCAGTCCGATTGGTATTGTAGCTGATGCTTATTCTTTTGCAGCGCTGTCAGATATCAACTTATTTATAATCAGAAGTAATAAGACAAATAAATCGTTTGTCAAGAATCTTTCAACTCAATTGAAAGCAGATAATGTCGCTAACTTCTATTCAATATTAAATGATGTTGAAGTGCATACAAACTATTATTCGCAATACTATTCACGAAAATATGCGTATGGAAGCAGTAAGCAATATGGTTACAGCTATGGATACGGTTACGGCTACGGATATACATCTTCTAACAAAAAGAAGAACAAAGATTCATCGGATAATTATTTTCAATATTATCAGGATGACGAAAAAGAGATTTAAAAAGCAAATTACTATCAGATGAAAATAGCTATTGTAGGTACCGGATATGTGGGACTGGTTTCAGGAACTTGTTTTGCAGAGATGGGTGTTGATGTTACTTGTGTTGATGTTGATGCAAAAAAAATAGAAAATCTAAAGAAAGGAATTATACCGATCTACGAACCGGGTTTGGATGATATGGTGCTCAGAAATATGCATGCAAACCGACTCAATTTTACAACGAATTTGACTGATGTCCTAAGTGATGTTCAGGTAGTTTTCAGTGCTGTTGGTACTCCTCCTGATGAAGACGGAAGTGCCGACCTGAGGTATGTGCTGGAGGTGGCAAGAACTGTCGGACAACAAATGAAAGATTATGTGTTGCTGGTGACTAAAAGTACTGTTCCTGTTGGAACGGCAGCATTAGTACGGGAGACCATTCAGCAGGAATTGGACAAAAGGGGCATTACTATTGCGTTCGATGTGGCATCTAATCCTGAGTTTTTGAAAGAGGGAGATGCCATAAATGACTTTATGAGTCCCGACAGAGTGGTTGTCGGTGTGGAAAGTGATCAGGCAAAAGAATTAATGACCAGGTTGTATCGCCCGTTTCTGCTCAATAATTTCAGGGTGATTTTTATGGATATACCCTCTGCCGAGATGACCAAGTATGCAGCCAACGCGATGCTGGCAACACGTATTAGTTTTATAAACGATATTGCCAATTTATGTGAACTGCTGGGGGCTGATGTTACAATGGTTCGCAAAGGAATAGGAACTGATGCGCGTATTGGTAGTAAATTTTTATATCCCGGTTGCGGTTATGGTGGCTCCTGTTTTCCTAAGGATGTAAAAGCGCTTATACAGACAGCAAAGAAGCATGGATATGATTTAAAGGTATTGAATGCGGTTGAAGAAGTCAATCAATATCAGAAACAGGTGCTGTTTAATAAATTAATGAAATACTTCTCTCAGGATATTTCAGGAAAAACTATCGCGGTATGGGGACTTTCCTTTAAGCCAAATACCGATGATGTTCGCGAGGCACCATCGCTGGTACTGATTGAAAAACTTTTACAGGCCGGTGCAAAAGTAAGGGTGTTTGACCCGGTATCAATGCTTGAAGCTGAAAAAACAATCAACAGACAAATGTCAGAGTTGCCGCTGACCAATATTTGTTTTGCAAAAGATATCTATGATGCTGTTCTTGATGCTGATGCCCTGATGTTGGTGACTGAGTGGAAAGAATTCAGATTGCCAAGTTGGGGGGTTATCCGCAGAAGCATGAAAAGACCTCTGGTTCTTGATGGCAGGAATATTTATGATAAAAAGGAATTGCAGGAATCAGGCTTTGAATACGAAACTATTGGATAAGAATTACACTGATCTATTTGACCGGCAGAAGCCCGTTCTTCATTAAATGCCTGAATTCCTGTTCGAAATTTGGTGTAAAAATATTCAAATCCAGTTGTTCATATATTTCTTGTAATGTCCAGAACTTTCCTTCTGAGATTTCAACAGGATCAATATTGATTTCACCGTCATAAATAGTATAATAGCTATGTACTAATTCAGCTTCAACATCTGAAGTAAATTTGTACCTGTGCATAAATACAGGTGAAAAGTTTTTTATTCCCAACTCTTCCTTTACTTCCCGTAAGAGTGCCTCTGTGATTTCTTCTCCATAATCGACATGACCTCCAACGGAAGTGTCCCATTTACCTGGTTGTATATCTTTATCAGCAGCTCTTTTTTGTAAAAATAACTTACCCTCACTATTTAATACATGCAAATGTACCACAGGGTGCAGTAAAAAACTTCCGGCATGACATTGCTGTCGGCTTGCTTTACCGGTGACATTACCTTCTTCATCTACCAAAGGAAAAACTTCACTTTTCATTTTTTTTGCTGCAAATTTATTCATATTTATTTATACTTATATGTTTCTGAGAAGAACAATTCTTAAATAGGATATGTTCGTTTTGTTATTGTGCATTTTTTAGTACTTTTGCATATTATAAATGTTTATGTTATCCTTATTCATACAGTCATTTACATGAAAGACCTGAAAATTGCAATTATAGGATTAGGCTATGTGGGTTTGCCTCTGGCAATAGAGTTTGGTAAAAAATATAAAGTATTGGGTTATGATATCAGTAAAACCCGTGTTCAGGAATTGCAGCGTGGAGTTGATTTCACGCTTGAGGCTGATTTGACATCCATGCATGAAGCTATGAACTTAAACAAGTCAACTTCATCTGTCGGGTTGTCATTCTCTTATTCCGAAGAAGATTTAAAAGCATATAATACCTACATAGTCACTGTGCCAACACCAATCGATGCCTTTAATAAGCCTGATTTAAGGCCACTGATATCGGCTTCGCAAATGTTGGGTAGGGTAATCTCAAAAGGAGATCTGGTTATCTATGAATCCACTACCTATCCCGGATGTACGGAAGAAGATTGCGTTCCGGAAATAGAAAAATTTTCCGGATTAAAATATAACAGCGATTTCTTTGCAGGTTATAGTCCCGAAAGAATTAATCCCGGAGATAAAGTAAATACCCTTACTAAAATAATGAAGGTAACATCAGGATCAACTCCCGAAATAGCCGATTTAGTAAATGAATTGTATAGTTCAATTATAACCGCGGGAACACACAAGGCGCCAAGCATTAAAGTTGCCGAGGCATCAAAAATAATTGAAAATGCGCAACGCGATGTGAATATTTCATTTGTCAACGAACTGGCACTGATTTTCGATAAAATAGGCATCGATACCAACGATGTATTGGAAGCAGCCGGTACAAAATGGAATTTTCTGAAATATAAACCTGGTCTTGTAGGAGGTCACTGTATAAGTGTTGATCCCTATTATCTGGCAAATAAAGCTGAATCGTTGGGCTATATCCCTCAGGTGATTTTATCCGGTCGTCATGTTAACAACAGTATTGCACCTTTTATTGCTAATAAACTATTAAAACTGATGATTCAGAAGGGTCAAAAGATTAAAGGTGCCAATGTATTACTGTTAGGTGTTACTTTCAAAGAAAACTGTCCCGATATTCGGAATACCAAGGTAATTGATATTTACAATGAGCTTGTTGAATTCGGATGTAAGGTAGATGTTTATGATCCATGGGCTGTAGAAGCTGAAGTGAAACACGAATATGGAGTCGATATTATTAAAGAACTCGATGAGGATAAAGAATACAGTGCCGTATTGTTGGCAGTTTCTCACGACGAATTCAAAAATATATCATTTGACAAATACTATAAAGCCGGTGCTGTCGTTTATGATATTAAATCATTTATTGATAGAAGATGGGTCGATTGCAGACTCTGACAAGTTTATACTTTCAAATAATACAGGTTTATGAAAAAATACTTCTTTTTCTTTGTTTTTCTTGTGTCGTTTCCCGGGTTATCTGCCCAGAATATTGATGTCAGCAAATTAAGCCCCCAGCAGATTGCCGACTATAGAAAAATGTCAAATTCGTTAAATCAAAATACCACAGGCAGGCAACAGCAATTTGAGCTTGATGAAAGATTATATACAGCAGATTCTCTTGAATTTGAAAGAGAAGTGGAAAAAGTTGATAATAAGAAACTCCGGGTATTTGGTGCTAATATTTTTAACAGGACAAAAGTAACTTTTGAACCGAATATAAACCTTCCAACACCTGTAAATTACCAAATTGGAACAAATGACGAATTGCTAATCGATGTGTCGGGTCTTTACGATGTAAGTTATAAAGTAAAAGTCTCACCCGACGGATATGTCAGGATTCCAAATGCCGGATTAATAAAAGTAGGGGGGATGACTATTGAAAAAGCGACAAGAGAGGTGCGAAGTGAATTGTCAAAATACTATTCAGGAATTTCTTCAGGTGAAACAAAAGTAAATATTAATCTCGGCAATATTCGTAGTATCCGTGTTGCTATTGTAGGCGAAGCAGCTTATCCGGGCACCTATACACTTCCATCATTAGCAACGGTTTTTAATGCTTTGTACGCATGTGGAGGTCCGGGTAAGATAGGATCGATGCGTGACATTAAAGTTATCAGAAATGAAAAAACGATTGCCAAAGTGGATTTCTATGAGTTCCTGATGACCGGAAATCTGAAAAATAATATAACTTTACAGGACAACGATGTAATTATCATTGAACCAAACCAAAGTAAAGTAATTATCGATGGAGCTATCAACCGCAGAGGGATATATGAAGCTAAGCCGGGAGAATCCTTACAAGAACTTCTTGGTTATGCCGGCGGATTTCGTGAAGATGCCAACCGCTCCTTAATTTCAGTTTTCAGGTATAACGGAAATCAACGAACTGTGATTGATATTCCTGAGAAATATGCTGCAACAAGTCTCATTAAATCAGGAGATTCCATTTTTATTGCAAAAGTTGATGATTTATATGATAACAGGGTTGAACTATCCGGTGCAGTTCGTCGTCCGGGTGGATATGCTGCCGATTCCTCCCTGACAGTTAAAACATTAATTGATAAGGCTGGAGGTGTAGCAGATAATGCATTTATCAACATGGCTACCATTATCCGTCAAAAAAACAATCAAATTCCTGAAGTAATCAGCTTCAATCTTGGAAAAATATTAAGAGGAGAAATCAGAGATATTCGATTGTTCAGGAATGATTCGGTAAAAGTTGATTCAGTAAGTAATTTTATGGAAGAGCAGTTTGTTACTATTGAAGGTGAAGTTATTGATCCCGGAAAATATCCGTTAAAAGAAAAATTAACGGTAAAGGATTTAATCTACAGAGCAAAAGGTTTTACTGAAAAAGCATCAACCGAAAATATCCAGTTGATTCGTATCATCAAGGATCCGAAAAAAATGGATGGCGGGAATAAAACATCTATCAATATTGGCTTTAAGTTGGACAAGGATTTAAATATTGAAGACGGCACCGGTGATATTTCGCTTGAAAATGGAGATATGGTAATCGTAAGACCGATTGAGGGTATTGAGCCTATTCGTATTGCATCAATTGAAGGCGAAGTGAAAAACCCCGGTTTTTATAATATTGAAAACAAAAATATAAAGGTTTCGGATTTGATAAAGATGACTGGTGGTTTTACAAAGTATGCTTTTGTTGGAGGAGCTTATCTGATACGTAATGAGAACAGAGGTGCCAGTCAGAATTCAATGAATAACATACTTAGCCGTAATTTAAGAAAGATTCTGCAAAGTTCATCAGATAAAGATCTGGATGTTGCTGTGCTTAATAAAATGAAAGTCAATAATCTAGAAGAACTGAATGCATTAGATACCATCTCGAATGCGGCAAACTACAAAGAAATCAAGGATTTATTAAATTCGGAAGGAGTTGTTTCATTAAATTTAACGGAGATAATCAGGGACCCGGGCAGTTATCGTGATATTTTGGTGGAAGACGGGGACGTATTATTTATTCCAAAGAAGTCACAAACAGTAAAAGTTATCGGAGAAGTAATGTATCCTTCCTTTGTAGTACATAGTGCTGGCAGAAGTCTCCGGGAATATATTACATCCTCAGGAGGTTTTTCAAACAAGGCTTTAAGGAAAAATACCTTTGTGTTGCACCCTAACGGCAGAGTAATCGGAACACGTTCATTCCTTGGATTCAAGTTTTATCCCAGTGTTGTTGCGGGTTCAATTATTATAGTTCCCAAAAAACCAATTGATTTAACCAATAAGTTGAACGCAGCAGAAATTATAACCATGAGTACTTCGGTAACATCGATGATGGCATTAATTTATTCAATGGTTAGAGATAATAATAATGACTCACTTTAAACTAAAAAAACCACATGACAATATCTGATGTTTTGACAATAGTGAAAGATACATTTCAATATCTTTTAACAAAATGGAAACTTATTCTTGTAGTAGGTCTTATCGGTGGCATATTAGGACTGGGCTTATCGTTTCTCATCAAACCTAAATATACGGCAAAAATTTCTTTTTCGTTGATAGAAGGAGGAAGTAAAGGAGGTTTATTTGATTTGGCAAGTAGTTTTGGTCTTGCTTCACTAATGGGAGGTAACGATGTTTTCAGTGGCGATAATTTATTAGAGATTATGAAATCAAAATATGCTGTTGAGGAAACATTATTATCGCCTGTAATTTTCGAAGGCGAAAAGATGACTTTAATTGAAGCATATATAAAATTTAATAATTTCAGAAAAAAATGGTTGAAAAGTAAAAAAGTTGATTTAAGAAATGTGTCATTTCCAATTGATCAGAATAAAGAAAGTTTTTCTCGCACTCAAGATAGTATTGTTTCTTTACTATATACTGAATTTTTAGAAAGTAACGTATTAAAGGTGTTGAGATTAAATAAAAAAGTTGGTATGTCGGAAGTTGCTTTTACGAGTAAAAATGAAGAATTCTCAAAACTATTTGTCGAGAATCTTATGAATCAAACTTATATCTTTTACAAGCAAACTAAAACGGCTCAAACATTTGAGAATGTAAAAAAAATGGAGCAAACAGCTGATTCAATTAAACATTTATATGAATCAGCTTTGATGAGAAGTTCTGGTTATTCGGGTGTCAATATTAATGCTGCCTTACAAGTTGCCATGGTGCCCAAATTGAAACAAGAGTATGATGCACAGTTATACGGGACAGTTTATGCCGAAGTTTTAAAGAATTTAGAAACCCTCAAACTTGATTTGGCCAGAGAAACACCCATTGTGCAAATTATTGATACTCCCAGATATCCACTGAAGAAAGAAAAACTTGGCATGGTTAAAGGGGTAGTATTGGGAGGTTTTATTGCTGGTTTTTTTGTTGTTATCTATTTGATTCTATCAAACTATATCCAACGACTTACAGGTGCAACTAAAAAAGAAAATTCGTAATGGAGATTTTCCTGTAAATCTGAAATGTATTTTCAAACATTGAATTATGAGCCTGAAAGAAAAATATGTACAACATAAATCATTGTTTGAAAGTTTCATTTCACTTTATATCCTGAATGGTTTGAACCTGATACTTCCACTAGTCTCTCTTCCTTATTTACTAAGGGTAGTAGGTCCTGCTAATTATGGTATATATGCTTTTGTATATGTTATCGTTCAATATGTATTACTGATAAGTAATTACGGATTTGATTTTTCTGCAACAAAACAAATTGCCCAATCTAAAGTATCCTTTGAAAAAATAAGTGAAATATATCATGCAGTAACGCTGTCACGTCTGGTTATAGCTTTTATTTCGATAGGAGTTCTGTTAGTTATTGCGCCTTTGGTATTTACAAACTCAATACATTATAAGTTATTATGGTTGGGGTTAGGGATTGTAATTGGTGATATCTTTGTGCCGACATGGCTTTTTCAGGGTTTGGAGAAAATGAGATACCTGACAATTGTTAATGTCGTGTCAAAATTGTTATTTACATTGATGATCTTTTTTGTTATTAAGGAAGCATCAGATTTTCAATATATAATTCTGTTAAATGGATTTGGATCAGTTATGGCGGGCATTATAAGTACCATTATTGTATATAAAGTTCTGAAGATACAATTTACCTTTCCGTCCATTAGAGAGGTTAAAATTCAGTTTAAAGAGGGGTTAGCAGTTTTTGGCTCAACTCTTGGAATGAATTTATATAGAAATTCAAATATATTTATACTCGGGTTGTTTGTCAGCGATACTTCTGTAGGGATATACGCAGCAGCCGAAAAAATAATCAAAGCAATACAAAGCATTGTGTCGCCTATTGCACAGGCACTTTTCCCTCATATGAGCAGTAAGTTCAGAACGCTGACAATACAAGAAGGTATTAAGTTGCTCATTCAGATTGTAAAGAAAATTGCTGTACTATTATTACTGCTAAGTATTACTACATTTCTATTTTCTTCTCATATTGTTCAACTGATGGGAGGAGATGCATACATAAAAGCCATACCTTTAATAAAAATACTGTCTCTTGTAGTTTTTTTTGGCGGATTAAATTATTTATTGGGTATTGTAGGGCTGATTAATTTAAACAGGCAAAAAGACTTTTTCTGGAGTGTGATGATTTCCGGGACATTTAGTATTCTTTTGTTATTAATTACTGTAGTTAAGTGGGAAAATCTGGCTGCTGTATGGTCGATGGTTTTGTCTGAGGTACTATTATTTGGAAGTTGTTGTTTTAGTATATACAAGTTGTATCACAGAAATAATTTGAATGGGTAATATTACTGACATAATTATATTAATCTCCTTTCTTGTTGAAGTTTTTTTACTTGTAAAACTTGAGAAAACTCTTTGGGGTACATATTATACACCATTGATTATTCTGATGTTACCTTATACCGTTGTATTATTGATTACAGTCTCGCTTCCTGAAAGTCTTGGTTTCGTATCTTTTTATTATCCAAGTATTTTGGTATGGTCGGTCGGACTTCTTGTGTTTTTTATTCCTAGTGCCATTTTGGGATTAATTTACAGAATGTTTCAAAAAACAGATGTTGTTTTTTGTAATCCTGTTAGCTTTAGACCAATAATAGTTATTGGATCAGTTTTGCTAATTATGTCTTTTTTATACTTAATGACAAGATCACTGAGTTCATTTGATGTAATTGGTTCAGATGAATTTGCTGAAGCAACTTTGAGTGGCGGTTTATGGGGGCATGTGAGACATGCATTGCTGGGATTGTTGATTTTATTTCTGTTTTTTTTTCAGAAAAAGATTATTTTTTATTTTTTAATTATTGGTATATTGATGGTTTCCATTATTTATCAGGTGAAGAGCTGGATACTAATTCCTGTATTTGCCGGTATAATCATGCGTTTATATACTGAAAAAACAAAATTGAAATTAAAATATTTATTTTACATTCTACTGGGGAGTGTAGGTATGTTTTTTCTTAGTTATTATTTGATTTTTGTTGTTGCTGTTGAAGGGAAAGAATTTAATATTGAAGTAGCGGATTTTATTTATAAACATTTCTTTCATTATCTGATTAGCGGGACTGCCGGATTAAGCATTGATATACAGAATGGTATTTTGGAAAATCCCAGCGCTTCAAGGATATTTGCTCCTTTCTTAAATATTATTAGTCTTATAACAAAGGATGATTTGGTGTCTCCAATTAATCCTGTGTATTTATACTCTGGATGGACTGGAACAAATGTTCGTACTTTTTTCGGAACTCTTTATGTGAACTTAGGGACTATCGGTTCAATATTTTTTGTGTTTTTCTTCAGTATGACATTGTATGCAGTTTTATTATGGATGAAAAATAAGGGTAATGTATGGGCATTAGCTTTTTATAGTTTAATGTGTGCATTATTGTTTATGGGATGGTTTGAGTTCTATTTTTTCCATTTAATTGTTATTGAAGTCCCAGTTATTATTTATTTATATATAATTATTTTGTACAAAATCAAGTGGAAGGTCAATACAAGTCATAAATTATAATTTCATTTTGCTGAAAAAATATACATATACAAAGTTTCAGAGATAATATACAACTCAATACTTAAATTACATTATTATATAATATAACACAATTTTCAGCCTAAAAAAATGTAAATTTGCAAACTAATAGAATTTTAAAAGTCAAAATATTAATGCTTATTTGTTATGATTGATTCTGAGTTTAAAATTTATATATAAAAATCTTATGTGTTTTTTTTTACTTTATTTTAAATTAGTTAGATGGATAAAAAACCTGTTATTCCAATTATCCTGCTTAATTGGAATAGATGGAGTGATACAATAGCATGTTTACACTCTCTTTTCGTTTCAGAAAATAAAAATTTCTGCATTTTAATTGCTGATAATAACTCCACCGATGATTCTAAAATTCATATGATAAATTGGATGGAGAAAAATCAAAAAAAAATCAAATTAATTGAAGAGGGTGAAGTGATTGACTTATTAGAACCTGAATTTACTTACTTTATTCAATTGAAAGCTAACTACGGTTTTGCTAAAGCTAATAATCTGGCACTTGCTTCAATTTATGATTGTAATTTTGAGGATGCTTTATTGTTAAATAATGATACTGAAGTATCCCCGGATTTTCTGTCAAAACTTATCAACTTTAAAAAGAAATATCCAGAATACAAAGCAATAACTCCACTTATATGTTATTTCTCAAAAAAAGATGAAGTTTGGAACGCCGGCGGAAAGAGTTTTTTCGGTTTCCACAGGTATTATTATGCAAATCAGCCAGTAAGTAAGATTAAAGAAAAAGAAAAAATAGATATTAGTTTTGTGACTGGCTGTGCCCTTTTTTTTCACAAGAGTATAACTGAGAATAAAAAAATTTTCACCGAAAGATTCTTTTTTGGTGAAGAAGATTTTGATTTTTCACTGCGAATGAAAAAACAGAGAATTAAAATGGCATGTGCGATTCAATCCATTATTTTTCACAAAGTTAGTTCGTCCACTTCTCATTTAAACCTAAAAAACAGAATTTATCTTCATTATTTGAATAGATTTATAAATATTAAATTGAGTTCAAATATTTTTGCTTACTTGATTTGGAAACATGTTTATTTGACTTACATAATTGTTTTGTTGGGAAGAAAAGGATTTACCATCAAAGAGATTTTTACGTTTATCTGTAGACTCTATATTGAATCTGAAAGATATAATGAGGTCAATCATGATATGTTTATAAAAATACTAGAAACTTATAAATTTTAATTATGCAATTGTTTTTTACAAGAATAAGAATTTTATGTAATGCATTGATGGGAGTTGGAATCAGAGTATGGTTTTCGATATGGGGATTCCACAAAATAAATGGATTGAACACTTCTCCGCGCGAGAAAAAAATCATCATTAGTCTAACTAGTTATGGAAGAAGGGTTCATGTGACTCTGTATTATGTACTTATTTCACTCCTAAGACAGAGATTCAAACCAGACAAAATTGTTGTATGGTTAGATTCTGATCATTGGAATATAGACAATTTACCAAGAAATCTTGTAGAAATGAAAAATTTAGGTGTTGAATTCAGGTTCTGCGAAGATATACGTTCATATAAGAAATTAATACCATCTTTGATTGAATTTCAGAATGACCACCTGGTAACAACAGATGATGATGCTTTTTACAGAGCAGGATTTCTGAAGGATCTACATGAAAGTTTTTTAAAATACCCTGATGAAATTCATGTCGCTATTGCACATAAGCCTCTCAGAGACGAATCAGGTAAGCTTTGCAGTTACAAAGCCTGGCCGAAAAATATTAAACCGACAAGAAACGAAGAAATTTTTCCTACAGGTGTAGGTGGATGCTTTTATCCAGCAGGAAGTTTATATCCTGATGTCACAAAGAAGGAATTGTTTATGACTCTTTGTCCAACGGCAGATGACGTTTGGTTTTGGGCAATGGCAAAAATGCAAAAAACAGGACATGTACTTGTTAAGACAAAGAAATATTTACCACTGGATTGGTTTTATGAATATACTCATACTGATACAGCACTTACACATGTAAATGTACATCAAAACGCAAATGATAAACAAATCAAGCAGGTTATTGATTATTATCATTTAAATTAAACATACTGACAAATATTACTTATT
>Ga0066601_10000637_pt1 | contig 13710 bp, 12 predicted proteins | sample Medcelwee11metaG_FD_59487 | JGI IMG/M metagenome (GOLD analysis project Ga0066601, IMG submission 59487) | Freshwater pond sediment microbial communities from the University of Edinburgh, under environmental carbon perturbations - Medium... | ecosystem: Environmental > Aquatic > Freshwater >... | reverse complement strand
TGGATTATTAACTCTTTTTACTGAATTAAATGCTGAACAACCAGGTTTTAAAGTTACTTTTGTACCGGATACCCGGAATTCAGATTATTATTTTTTTCCCGATATTCAATGATACAGATCATAGTAGTAACAATGTAATAATCAATTGTAAAAGATATGGGCAGATCGCAGGAAAGCTGGAATAAAAAGGAAGTACGCACAAGAAAGGAAAAGAACAGAAAAGATAAGGAGAAGAAGAAACTGGAACGTAAAAAAAGCAGCAGGGACGGGAATAACCTTGACGATATGATTGCGTATGTTGATGAATATGGAAAAATATCTGCAACGCCACCTGATTTGTCTCTGAGAATTAAAGTTAATGCCGAAGATATAGATATAAGCGGGCATAAAAGCAAAGAGACTGATGCTGAAGAGAGTGTCAGGAAAGGAATTGTTTCCTTTTTTAACGATTCAAAAGGTTACGGCTTTATTACTGATCTTGCCACCCAGCAAAGAGTATTTGTTCATATCAACAGTCTTATTGATCCGATCAAAGAGAACAATAAAGTCACTTTTGAAATCGAGAGAGGCCCTAAAGGCCTGAGTGCAATAAATGTCAGGGTTGATAAATAATAATTGTTTTATTATCCTGTCTAAGAGTTCATTATATGCTTTCAGGGAAAGCATATTTACTTCCGATAATGAACTTTTCACCTGCCGGCGAGATTCTGATAACTACATTCATCCCGGAAATAGTATGCATCGATTCAATTATCTGAGCGGCAGTTAATTCGCGGGTTGTAAAAATTATTTCTCCTATCCTGTTAATACGTATTATCTCCTTTATCTGGTCGATATTGCCAAGGACATTTTCTCCCAGATCATCTTTTCTTATGCTCACCCTGCCTGCAATTACGCTTTTATGCCGGTTTGCAGAGATAAGATTATGAACTCTTGAATACCCTTCATAATCTGATACAACAGCTGTTATTCTTCTTTTTAAAAGCGGATTTAAAATAATATCAGGGAATATTGCTGAGAGAAGGATTCTGAATAAAGGGATCACCATAACAGAAGTTAATCCGCTGAATAGTATTATTGCCCTGGAAAACCTGAAGTCAAGGGGAAGCAGGGCATAAATTACCAGGATAAAAGCAAATCCGATAAGAATTCCCTTTATTGCGGATGATATCTTTAAGGGGATTTTGTACCCTGATAAAAGTGCAACCGAGATAATGATAACCAATGTATAGAGAAACAAAATGAGATCTTTAAAAACCGAAGGGTAACTGTATCCTGCACCGAATTTATATGTCTGCCAGATTGATGTAACAATCCTGTAAATAAAATAGATAAGAATGCCATCGGTTATTGGTGTAAAAATTCTTTTACAGGATCTTTTAACCATTGACAATCCGGCTCTGAGGAAAATAGCAGCCTGTATCATGATAATAAAAGCCTTCAGACTTCCATTTGTAAAATGTTTTCTTACGAATATTATCATAGCTTTATAAAAGTTGATCATTACATTCAGATCCTCCTTTTTTGTGCTCTCTCCTTTATAATGGATTATCCTAATCTCAGGATAATAATAGTTCTTATAACCTGCTTTTAACAGCCTGTAGCTGTAGTCGATATCTTCACCATACATAAAGTAGTCCTCATCAAGGAGGCCTGTTCTCATCACTGCCTCTTTCCGCAGAAACATAAAAGCGCCTGAAATTATGTCAGCCTCAGTGGTAATTCTGGAATCGAGATGACCAAGATAATACCTGTTGAAAAACCTTGATTTTGGAAAAAGCCAGGAGAGACCTGCAATTTTGAAGAATGCAGTTCTTGGAGTCGGAAGAGCTCTTTTTGATTCGGGAAGCAGTCTTCCTCTGCCGTCAATCATTCTGACTCCGGTAGCACCAGCATCAGGATGCTCTTCCATGAAATTTATGCATCTTCTGAATGTATCCTCCTCTACAATTGTATCAGGATTAAGAAGAAGGATAAATCTGCCGCTTGCTTCCTTAATGGCCTGGTTATTTGCTGCAGCGAATCCCCTGTTGTCGTTATTCATAATCAGCTTTACCAGGGGAAATTCCCTTTTTATCATAGAGCATGAACCATCAGCAGAATTATTGTCAACCACAAATATTTCACAGTCAATATCTTCAGCGGCTTTATACACCGAAAGAAGACACTGTTCCAGGAAATGCCTTACATTGTAGTTTACAATTATTACGGAAAGGTCCATTAAATTTTATTTACCGGTTAGTTCTTCCCGTATTACCTCTGATAATCTTTTAACACCCTCTTCTATTTCTACAGGATTAGAGAATGAGAAATTGAGCCGCATTGTATTCCTCCCTGAATCGTTACAGAAGAATGTGGAGCCTGAAACGAAAGCAACATTTCTTTCAATGGATTTTTTGAATATTATGTCAGCATCGATGTGCCTGGGCAATGTAACAAAAAGGAAGAGCCCCCCCTGTGGTTCAGTCCATTTCACACTCTCCGGCATATATTTTCTAAAACAGCTAATCATCAGATTCCTTCTTTCACTATAGAGTGCAATAGTTTTCTTCAGGTTTTTATCAAGAAGGCCTTTTTCGATATACTTTGCAATAATCTTCTGTACGAAAGGTGAAGTGCATAGATCTGCGGTCTGCTTGGCCATAACTATTTTATCAAGGATCTCCGGATGACCTATAACCCATCCCACTCTGAATCCCGGGGCAAATATTTTTGAAAATGTACAAAGCGTGATCACCCTTCCCGTATTATCCAGTTCGCACATCATCCTCTGAGCTTCACCTTCGAAACGTACTTCACGGTAGGGAGAATCCTCTAAAATCAGAATATCATACTTATCGGCTATTTCTATTATCTTTTTTCGTCTCGATTCAGGCAGGGTTATACCTGCAGGATTCTGAAAATCAGGAATAACATATATGAATTTGATCTTTTTCCCAAGTTCTTTAAGATGGATTATAGTCTCTTCAAGTTCATCAGGTTTCATTCCATTTTCATCGAGCGTAATACCCTTCAGCTTTGCACCATATACTGAAAAGGCATTCAGCCCTCCGAGGTATGATGGTAGACCGCACATTACATAGTCGCCCGGATCAATGAGTATACGTGCTATCAGATCAAGGGCCTGTTGCGATCCTGTTGTGATGATGAGGTTTTCAATGTTTATATTTAATCCCTGTTTTTTGTGTCTTTCCACTAACACTTTACGAAGGTGAGTATCTCCCTCAGTAGTTCCGTACTGTAGTCCGTCGGGTCCGTTTTTATCAAGTACCTCCAAAACAATTTCTTTCAGATCCTCAACCGGAAAGGTCTCAGGTGCAGGCAGTCCGCCGGCGAATGATATCATACCAGGTTTCTGGAGATGCTTAAGTATCTCTCTGATAGCTGAACGCTTCATGCTTTTGCCTGATACTGACAGGAATTTTTTAACGGATCTTAGCATTGCTGATAGGGATTTCTGTTATTAATTGCCCGGCCCAGGGTAATTTCATCTGTATATTCAAGTTCATCCCCAATGGCAACACCCCTTGCAAGAGTTGTCATGTAAGGATCGTATTTGCTAAGTTTCTTATAAAGATAGTAATTTGTTGTATCTCCCTCCATTGTAGTGCTGAGGGCGAAAATTATTTCCCTTATCCCGCCTGATTTAATTTTCTCTTCCAGACTCTCGATTTTTAAGTCTGAAGGTCCTATTCCGTCAATTGGCGAAATGATCCCACCTAATACATGGTATAGGCCCCTGTACTGGCGGGTGTTTTCGATTGCCATTACATCCTGGATATTTTCCACGACACAGATTACTGACCTGTCGCGTTTCTCATCATTGCATATACTGCATATCTCAGTATCGGAAATATTGTTGCACACTTTGCAGTAATGGATCTCGTCGTGAAGCCTGATTATGCTCTCCCCGAACCTTTTTACCTCATCTGCATCTCTCCTTAAAAGGTTCATTACCAGCCTGAAAGCTGTTTTTCTGCCGATGCCGGGGAGCGAAGCAAATTCATTCACTGCATTCTCAAGAAGCCTTGAAGGATACTCGTTAAAACTCATACAAATGATTTTTGACAAAATTAATTCAATTATTGCTCTTTATTTAAAAGGCCGGGAATTTTTTGGCTTCCGTTCTTTTTGTTATCCTTGCAGCTTAAAATTTTGTTTTTATGTCACCTGCCCTGATACTTGGGATATTTCTGATATATACTATCCTATTATTTACTGTAACATGGTTCACAGCAAGGAAAGCTGACAGCCAGTCATTTTTCATAGGAAACAGGGTTTCCCCCTGGTTCGTGGTGGCTTATGGCATGATAGGAGCCTCGCTTTCGGGAGTTACTTTCATGTCGGTACCTGGATGGGTGAAAGATACCCAGTTCAGCTATATGGTTGTTGTATTGGGGTATCTTGTTGGTTATTTTGTAATTGCACTTGTTCTGTTACCGTTATACTACAGGTTGAAACTCACATCAATCTATTCTTATCTTGATCAGCGATTCGGGTTCTGGTCGTATAAGACCGGGGCAGGATTCTTTATAATATCACGTACACTTGGGGCCTCGTTGAGGATGTTTTTGGTTATCAATGTTTTACAGGTATTTGTCTTTAATGCATGGAATATTCCGTTCTGGGTAAATGCCCTGATTTTCATTATTCTCATAATTCTGTATACTCTGAAAGGTGGCATCCGTACAATTGTCTGGACAGATATGCTTCAGACTACTTTCATGCTTATGGCAGTTGTACTTTCAATTGTTTATATAAGTAAAGGACTCGGGGTGTCCCTGCCAAAGCTTTTTTCTCAGATCAGCGACAGCAGCATTTCAAGGATATTCATTACCGACTGGCATAATGAGAGACATTTTCTGAAGCAATTTTTATCGGGGATTTTTATAACTATAACAATGACCGGTCTGGATCAGGAAATGATGCAAAAGAATCTGAGTTGCAAGAACATCCGGGAAGCGCAGAAAAATATGTTCACATTCAGCGGTATTCTGATGTTTGTCAACCTGTTATTCCTTTTTCTTGGTGCATTACTCCTGCTGTATGCCCGGAATAAAGGAGTTACTGTTGCCGCTTCTGATGAGCTTTTCCCGACGATAGCGCTCAATTACCTTGGCCCTGTGGCAGGGATTGTTTTCCTGATAGGTTTAATATCAGCTGCATTTCCCAGCGCTGATGGGGCTCTGACATCTCTTACAACTTCTGTCAGTATCGATTTCCTGGGAATAGATAAGCGAAAAGGGATTTCTGAAAAAGAGGCCACACGTATGAGGTATGGAGTGCATCTGTCTATTGCTTTAATATTTTTTATCAGCATACTGGTATTCAGTACATTAAATGACAGAGCTGTTATTGATAAGCTTTTTACAATAGCCGGGTATACTTACGGGCCGCTTCTTGGCCTTTATTCTTTTGGCCTCTTTACAAGGCGAAGTGTGAATGACAGACTCACACCTTTCATCGCTATTCTATCCCCTGTTATCTGCTTCTTTATAAGCAGATACTCTGTTCAGTTATTCAATGGTTATAAATTCGGATTCGAATTACTGTTACTGAACGGATTTCTGACCTTTGCAGGTTTATGGGCATTCAGCAGGAAAGAAGTGAAATAGCTTCTGTTTTACCAGATCATTATCTGAATCCACCCGGGGCATCTTCTAATGATTGACTATCTGTATTATTACCTGGGATTTCAGTTTCCTCAGGCTCTTCAGGAGATTCCTGTTTGACAGCAACCCTGATCTTTTTATAAGGGATATTCCACATCAGAAAGTAGCTGATACCTGCACTGAATGACTTATCAGCCGTGCCATATCCCGGAATATATATAGGTTTTAAATCTTTACCGGTTCCCGAATAAATAAGCTTCCTCATGCTTACAGACCATCCTATAGTGAAATTTCCGGATATTTCTGCCCTGAAGCCTGGTGAGACCTCAAGGTAGTGCCCCCAGTGTGTTGCTCTGGCAATTGAGGAAGAAGTGATCCCCCAGTAATTTTCATATTTAAGGAAAGGAGTTTCGGAATTAAATATGCTCAGTCCATAATGCAGTCCAATACCAGCCCAGTATTTCCCCATTGCTGTTTCAGGTTTCAGCAGGTTGAAATCAAGACCGGTTTTCAGAAATACTCCTTTGTTGTTATAATCGTAATTGTATTGGGAGTATTTAAAATCAGAATATCCTGTACCAATATATATAGCCGTTTGTTCGTTCAGGTCAGCTGCAAAATAACCTTCAATGTTTAAAATATTTTTGTCTGCCAGGTAGATAGTTGGTCCCGAAATTTCTATCGCAGCTTTAAACTTAAGAGGTATATCCACGCTGTCTGGTATCTGATCCTGAGCCAAAGCTGTGGAGCTTGATAGAAATATCAGTGTGCTAATAATATATACGGATGTTTTCTCCATTGAGCGTTGTAACTGAATTTGTTGTGACCTTTATAGTGTCGATTATATTATTTGTTACTGCAACTGAATCAAGAGTGTGATAAAACGTATACCCACATACCTGTGATACCAGGTGGGGGAAGGAAGTGTACCATAAAGATAAGGTATCGGAAACTCCATTTATCCTGACAATGAACCTGCAGCCTGCCTCCGAGGAATTCAGAGGAATAAGCGCCTGCTTTATAAAGGCAGACTTATTATAAATTTTACTGGTATCCATGCCTAATCCGTACAAAGTGAGACTATCCGGCGCGGTAATAGTCTGCAAACTGTCGAGGTATAATGAAGCTTTTAAAAGAGCGTTTGTCTCATCGAAACAGGCCTCCCTGGTGCAGGAAATCACCATCATTGATGCCACTGCAGAAACAGTTATCAGTAAATTTTTAAAAGAATCTCTCATTATTGTAATTGACGTCTCAAAATTAAGAAAATTACATTGTGAACCGTCAGTCCGGAATATAAACCTTACTAAATCCTCAATGGGGAATATTCTTCAGGTTTTTGAACCTTTCAACCGATACGCCTTATAAAATTTATGATGTTACACCTTTCTTATAAACTCTTCAGCTTTTTTAATTGCTGCGTCAATCCCATCAGGATTTTTCCCGCCTGCACTGGCCAGGAATGGCTGTCCGCCTCCGCCTCCATTTATCTCAGAAGCAATCTCTTTAATCATATTCACAGCGCTAATTCCCTTATCCCTGACAAGAATGTCACTTACCGCTATAACAATGTTTGCTTTTCCGTTTATGGAAGATCCAATAACCGCTACTATATTGTCAGAGGTTTTTCTTATTTCAAATGCGATAGCCTTTAAAGTGTCAGCAGAATCTGTTTCAACAACACCTGAAACAAAACTGATATCTCTTATAATTACAGCTTTCTTTTCCAGCTCTTTTATGACTGACTTTGCAGAGTTTGCCTGGTATTTTTCCAGTGTTTTTTTAAGCATGGAGTTTTCTGCAAGAAGCTTTTCAACGCCTTCGGCTATGTTTACAGGGCTCTTCAGGAGAGTTGCAATCTCCTCAATTGCAATAAGTTTCTCATTAATGTACTCATCAGCTCTGGCTGCAGTCACTGCTTCAAGTCTTCTTACTCCTGCCGCAATGGCTCCTTCTGAGACTATTTTAATTATCCCGATACTTCCGGTTGAGCTTATATGAGTTCCTCCGCATAGTTCAACTGAGGTTCCGAACTTCACTACCCGGACACTCTCCCCATACTTCTCGCCGAAAAGTGCCATTGCCCCCATCTCATGAGCTTTTTTGAGAGGTATATTATCTGTTACATTCTGAGGAAGATTTTCTCTTACAAGACGATTTGCAATCTCTTCTATTTTAAGTAACTCCTCCCTGCCTGGTTTGCTGAAATGGCTGAAGTCAAACCGCAGACGGTCAGGTGTTACGAGAGAACCCTTCTGTTCCACATGATTGCCGAGGACGGATCGTAATGCATAATGAATAAGGTGAGTCGCAGTATGATTATTTGATGTCATCAGACGTTTGTCAGAATTTACAACTGCTTTAAAAAGTGCCGTAGGATCTACAGGCGTCTGATTAGCAATATGAATAATCAGATTATTTTCTTTTACAGTATCAATTATCTCTGTTTTTTCTTTTTCCGAAACTATAAATCCTGTGTCACCAACCTGCCCGCCTGACTCTGCATAAAACGGTGTTTTATCGAAAACCAGGTGACAAAACTCTTTGCCTTTTAATTTTACTTTCCGGAATTTGGTAATAAGCACTTCGTCTTCAGTTTTTTCATAACCGGTAAACTGAGTATCGCCGGATTCTCTTATTATTTGCCAGTCACCGGCATCGAGTGAAGCATCTTCGCGCGACCTCTTCTTCTGGTCCTTCATCTCCTCTTCAAAACCGGCTGTATCAAGTTTCATATTGTTCTCCTTCAGGATAAGCTGAGTAAGATCGGCAGGAAATCCGTATGTGTCATATAACTCAAAAGCTATCTTTCCCGGAAGAATATTTTTGTTTTCTTTTTTCAGATCGGAGATCATTTTCCCTATCATTTTCAACCCTTTGCCAAGAGTTTTAAGAAAAGCTGTTTCCTCTTCAAAAATGATCTTTGAAATCTGCTCCTTTGCTGCCAGAAGTTCAGGGTACTGGTCACCCATTGCTGAGGCCAGTACCGGTACAAGTCTGTACAAAAATGGTTCTTCAGTTTCGAGGTTGTTATAGCCGTATCTGACTGCTCTCCGAAGGATTCTTCTTATAACATACCCGGCTTTATTATTCGAGGGAAGTTGTCCGTCAGCTATTGAGAATGATACTGCTCTCAAATGATCAGCAATCACGCGAAGGGCGATATCCCAGGATTCCTTCTCTCCATAATTTTTTCCTGTGATTCTGGATATTTCGTTAATAACTGCCTGGAAAATGTCAGTATCGTAATTCGATTTTTTACCCTGCACGACCATACAGAGGCGCTCGAATCCCATTCCGGTATCAACATGTTTTGCTGGTAGCATTTCAAGCGAACCATCTGCTTTGCGGTTATACTGGATAAATACAAGGTTCCATATCTCAATAACCTGGGGATGTCCTTTATTCACGAGTTCATGACCAGGTATTTTGCTTCTTTCGCTTTCGTCCCTGATATCGACATGTATTTCAGAGCAGGGGCCGCAAGGCCCTGTTTCTCCCATCTCCCAGAAATTATCTTTTTTTGAGCCTTCAAGAATACGGTTCTCTGTTTCCGAGAAGCAATTCTTCCAATAGCCGAAAGCTTCATCATCTCTTGGTACTTTATCTTCGGTGTTTCCCTCAAAAATTGTTGCATAAAGCCTCTCTTCAGGTATTCCAAGCTTCCCGTTAAGAAATTCCCATGCCCATTCTATTGCCTCTTTTTTAAAATAGTCGCCGAATGACCAGTTTCCCAGCATCTCAAACATAGTATGATGGTAGGTGTCGTGTCCTACCTCTTCCAGATCGTTATGTTTGCCTGATACCCTGAGGCATTTTTGAGAATTTGCTACTCTGTTGCTTATTGGCTGGCTGTTGCCAAGGAAGATATCCTTGAACTGATTCATACCGGCATTTGTAAACATAAGAGTAGGATCATTTTTAACAACCATTGGAGCCGATTGTATAATCTTATGACCCTTTGACCCGAAAAATTCAAAAAACATCTGCCTCAGTTCCTTTGCCTTCATGTGTTAATTATCATTGAGTTATGTAAATATACCTGAAAATTGGTTTGTAAAATTAATTTATTTGATTTAGATTTGTCGATTGTCAAAAAAAATAAATAAGAACAGATAACCCGGCTTATGCGTAACCGGAAATATTTCCTGGACCCTAATGACCTGCAGTTTAAACAGGTAAGGCTTCCCTGGAAGAAGAAAATTTTACACATTCTTCTCTGGTTTGGCGGGACAATTATAATTTCTATTCTTTACGCCAATCTTTTTGAAAATTTATTTGGTTCTCCTAAAGAAGCCATGTTGAATCAGCAGATTGGCAACCTCAGATTTAATTATACAATTGCTGACAGGGAGCTTGACCTTTCCCTGGAAACACTTAACAGCCTGAAAATGTCAGATGAGATTCGTTACAGGCCTATTCTGGAAATGGACAACATACCGGAATCAATAAGGAAACCCGGGTTCGGAGGTGTTGAACGATTCACTGATCTGAATGGTTATTTTTATTCTGATATCATGAAGGAAATCAGACTTAAGATAGAGGAATTGAAAAATATGTCTAATGTCCAGAATGAATCTTTTATTTCTATAAAAGAGAGATCTGAGGAATGGAAATATGAGATGGATCATCTGCCGGCAATAAGCCCTGTTGATGTAAAATACAGGCTGGGAGATAAATACGGATTCAGGCAAATACATCCGGTTCTTGGAATTGCAAGGATGCATTATGGACAGGATTTTGTGGTCCCCTACGGTACTGAAGTTTATGCAACCGGAGATGGGAAAGTTGTTGAAGCAGGCTGGACGTCAGGCGGATACGGTAATTATGTCAAAATAGATCATGGTAACGGCCTTCAGTCTATTTATGGGCATCTTAGCAAAATAAATGTTCCTAAAGATATTAATGTAAAAAGAGGTGACCTTATAGGACTCAGTGGCAGTTCAGGAACATCATCAGGTCCTCATCTTCATTATCAGATTGATAAATCCGGCCAGCATGTGAATTCCATAAATTATTTCAATAGTGATATGACTGAAGAGGAGTTCAATGAAATGATACAGGCGTTCGGATCCAAATCAAGATTCAGGTAAACAGAATTCCCGCGAATCAAACTTTTCAACCTGATACAGCATTATACACGATGCTGTTTTGTATTTTTATGAATTGATTATCTTTGCCAGGTTATGCCAAATTCACGATATAAATTCAATCCGGAGTCGCTGAGCTTCGACAGGATCAGGCTGGGATTCAGAGAGGTCCTGATGAGATCTTTAGCTTATCTGGTTGGTTCAATGATCGTTGCTGTTGTTTATTACCTTATTTTCGCGATTTTCTTTGATTCACCAAAGGAAAAAGCCCTCCTGCGTGAAATAGACCAGCTTACTCTTCAATATGATATTATTCAGAGAGAGATGGGTAATCTGGAGAAGGTCATAGGTCAGCTTGAAGAGACTGATGATAATCTTTACAGGACAATTTTCGAGGCGGAACCAATTCCCGCAACACTCCGTGAAGGCGGGGTGGGAGGGATTAACAGATATAAGGATCTTGATGGGTACGACAATTCAGGTATTGTTGTGGAAACAATTAAAAGACTCGATGCTATCCGAAAACGGGTAGTAGTCCAGTCCAAATCATTTGATGAACTGATTGGCCTGGCAAAAAGGAAGGAAGAGATGCTTGTTTCGATTCCTGCCATTATGCCTATCTCTAATAAAGATCTTAAGCGTACTGCTTCGGGTTTTGGATTACGGGTCCATCCTTTTTACAAAATAATTAAGTTCCATTATGGCATGGATTTTACAGCTCCTTCGGGAACTGATGTTTATGCAACAGGCAACGGTACAGTTGCTGCTGTTCTACCATCAAAAAGAGGACTTGGAAACCATATAATTTTAGATCATGGATTCGGATATACATCAATTTATGCTCATCTCGACAGGTTCAATGTAAGGGTTGGTCAGAAAGTCGAGAGAGGTGATGTAATCGGGTTTGTAGGAAGTACAGGGATGTCGCTGGCTCCACACCTTCATTATGAGATCAAGGTCAGCAATGTAAATGTAGATCCGGCAAACTATTATTTTAACGATCTCACTGCAGCAGAATATGAAAGGATGATAGAAATTGCATCTAAAACCGGGCAGTCATTTGATTAAGCTTTCCTTAAATGTTTTTATGAAGAGATTTTTTCTCAGGTTTCCGTTGTTTATATTGACATTCAGCTTTTTACCTGTTTACAGTAACACATTTTTCCCTGACACTACCCGGTTAAGCAAAAACATAGTTATTACAGGAGTGGGAGATATAATGCTTGGATCGACTTTCCCGGCTGGCTCACTTCTACCTCCCGGCGACAACCCATTGTTCCTGCTGGGAGACCTTGCCGATTCACTAAAAGCATCTGATATAACATTTGGAAATCTTGAAGGATCATTTCTGGACAATGGTGACCCTGCTAAAAAATGCAGAGACACCACAAAGTGTTATCTTTTCAGGATGCCTGAACGTTATGCCGCTGCCCTCCAAACCGCAGGTTTTGATTTTCTTAGCCTGGCAAACAATCATTTCGGAGATTTTGGCATTGCAGCAAGGAACAGGACAAAGAAATTGCTTGATTCACTGGGGATAAATTATGGGGGACTTATTGAACACCCCTGGTCGGTTCTCAGCAAAGACTCGCTTATTTTTGGTTTTTGCGCTTTTGCCCCCAATACGGGTACTGTAAATATTAACGACATTGTTAAAGCAGAAGAGATTGTAAGACTTCTGGCTGATACCTGTGATATAGTAATAGTCTCCTTTCATGGGGGAGCAGAAGGTGCAGATTTTCAACATGTTCCTAAGACAGATGAGGTATTTTACGGTGAAAACAGGGGAGATGTTCATAAGTTTGCTCACAGGATGATAGATGCCGGTGCTGATGTGGTATTTGGACATGGTCCTCATATCACGAGAGCGATAGAGGTTTATAATAACCGCTTTATCGGTTACAGCCTGGGAAATTTTTGTACTTATGGAAAATTCAATATCTTAGGGCCTAATGGAATTGCTCCGGTAATAAAACTTAGTGTTGATTCAGCCGGTAAATTTATCTCAGGAAGGATTATTCCGGTATTCCAGACAAAAACGGAAGGAGTAAGGATTGATTCCGGTAAAAGAGTGATAAAGAAAATCCAGGATCTTACAACACTTGATTTTCCGGAAGGGATTATAAATATTTCTGACAACGGTAACATTACTTATAAATAAGGTCATGCCATACAGGGAAAAACCAGTCGAAAAACTCTATTATTCAATAGGTGAAGTAGCTGAAATGCTCAATGTCCCGGTTTCTACAGTAAGGTTCTGGGAGAATGAATTCAACATCCTCAAACCAATGAAAAATAAAAAGGGAAACAGGATGTTCACTCCCTCTGATATAAAAAATCTGAAGATCATTCACCACCTTCTGAAAGAGGAGGGGATGACAATACCAGGTGTAAAAAAGAGACTTTCAGGTAAATGGGAAGAGGCTGATTATAAATATGAGATCAATGAATCTCTTACCCGGATTAAAAACCTGCTTCTTGATCTGAGAGACAATATCTGAATTGGTTACAAAGGCATACATGAAAGTTATAAGTTAAGATCTAATGAAATTAAAAGAGTTTTGTTCATATCTTGATTCTGCAATCCCGTTAACTTTCCAGGAGAATTATGACAATTCGGGTCTGCAGGTTGGATTACCTGATAAGGAGGTTAATTCGGTTCTTATTACTCTCGACGTAACTGAGGAGACACTGGATGAGGCTCTATCTGCCGGATGTGATATGATTATTTCCCATCACCCACTGATTTTTAATGGCATAAAAAGCCTCTCGGGAAAAACATTTACTGAAAGGATTCTATTGAAGGCAATAAAACAGGATATTGCAGTTTATTCAGCTCATACCAATCTTGATGTTATCAGCAATGGGGTAAGTATGAAAATGGCTGAAAAACTTAAACTTAAAAATATAAAGGTATTATCTCCCTTAAAAAACAGATTATTGAAGCTTGTTACCTATATTCCTGAGAACTACCTTGATAAAGTCAGAGATGCACTTTTCAATGCAGG
>Ga0066601_10000634_pt1 | contig 13725 bp, 13 predicted proteins | sample Medcelwee11metaG_FD_59487 | JGI IMG/M metagenome (GOLD analysis project Ga0066601, IMG submission 59487) | Freshwater pond sediment microbial communities from the University of Edinburgh, under environmental carbon perturbations - Medium... | ecosystem: Environmental > Aquatic > Freshwater >... | reverse complement strand
ACCAACCACTACCGACAAACCTCTACCGATTATCCAAAGAAATTCCGAACAAAGAACTCCCTATCTTTCTCATAAGTCAAACGACCCACCACATCAAACATATCTATCCATTCAGCTGTTGGATTATCCCTATCAAGCGGCTGCAGTTCTGATTTCCCGGTCACAAAGAGAAACAGATGGATCACCTTTTCTTTTCCGGTCACTCCGTCAGGCCTCTCATATTCCCCGAGATCCCTGACCAGCCTCAACTCCTCTCTTTCAAGTCCTGTCTCCTCATGGATCTCCCGGTAAGCAGCTTCAAGGTAATCCTCACCATCTATCAAGTGCCCTTTCGGAAATGAGTATGAACCGTTTTTCTGTGTCACGAGAACCACTTTCCCATCCTTCACGATGATCCCCCCTGCAGTCATCTCTTTCATGGCAACCCCGATAATCGTATATCTGTTGTCACTTTGTGCACATTCACATCCATCATTAACCTACCTGCCGGATGAGCGCAGGCGGTCCACCAAAAAAAAATGATGAAAGACTCACCATATCCTCCATCCCTTCCTCTTCCCGACCTGCGACAGCCTCTTCTCCATCCCCTCGCTCCCTGGGTACTCCTTCTCCCTGCGTCGGAATTCAGGAGAATGATGGATGGTCCTCCCCGCTTTGACATCGAATTTCATCTTCTTGTGGAGCAGCTCATGATACATGACATAATCGACGAGTTCCTCCTCGACTCCCAAGAGGAGTTCGCTCACCGTGATGGTGTCGGTATGGTAATTGTACGACCCCATGGTCCTTCTTGCCGGCTTCCCGAACCTCAGGTTCGGCATGTCCATCATCCCGTAGAAAAAACGGTCATTGACCCGAAGGAATGACCTTTCAAGGGCCGGATCAGGAGGTGAACGTGATGCTGCCTTATGGACATTCTTCTGGAAAAGATGGTAAAGCTTCATGCTGTCGGTCTCGGCTTTCTCCCGGAAGAGCCTGCAGAAAAGGTCCTGGAGGAGACCGATCACGATCTCATCATCCACACCTCTCCAGGTTTTCGAGAGCGAGAACTCTATCATGCTTCCCCTCATCCTTGCGTTGGCATTGAAATCCGAGAATTTCCCTGAATAGGTAAGAGTGAAAATATATTTTCCCACGTCCTTCAGGGGGAAGAGCCGGACGAAGGCGTCTTGTGGCAGCTTAGATCCATTCATTCTTCCGTAGGATAAGGAGAGTGGAGATGATGATGAATATGATCCCTCCTGATATGATATAGAATCCCTGGGGATGGTCGGCGAAGGGCATGTGGGAGAGGTTCATCCCATAGACGCCTGTGATAACTGTCGGTATCATAAGGATCATCATGATAGAGGTAAGGCGTTTCATGGATTCATTCAGGTTGTAGTCATTCATGACAGACTCGATATTGAAGAGCCCGGTGATGATGCCCCTCTGGACAGACTCAGTGTCGAGGAGGGTGAGGGCGTCGTAATAGAGGTCTTCAGTCTTTGGCTTGTACTTAGGGGATATGCACTGGTACGCATTGTTCTTCAGGTTCTTCAGCACCTCTACATTCGCGAGAAGGGCCCTGTTGAAATAAGAGAGCGTGGTGTTGATGGAATAGATACGCTCTATGTTCTTCTTGGAGAACTCCCCTACTTTCTTCTTGAGGAATTCCGAGGTATCGGAGATCCGCTCGATGACAGAAAAAAACTCGTCGTTGATCTTGTCAAGGACATGGATGAGGAGATAGCCTGGCGACTTATTGAAGAGCATCTTCGCCTTCTTGTTCCGGATCTTCCCCCTGATATCGACCAGGGTCTTTATGGGGTCATCAGCGATGGTGATGAAGAGGTTGCCCTTGATATAGAAATAAAGCGGTGTCGTCGTCACTTCCTCTCCTTCAGTCAGGGGCGCCTTGAAGACGATCATGGTGAACTGCCTGTTGCTTTCTACGCGAGGCCGCTCGTCTTCGTCTCCCAGCACATCCTGGTATTCTTCTTTGGGTATCCCGGTGAGGTCGGCGAGTCTTGCCAGGTCATGGTCATCAGGTTTCAGGCAGCGGATCCAGACCGTCCCTTTAGAGGGGAGTATGTCGCCTTCCACCTGCTGCGCAGAATTGTGGTTGAAGGCGAAGATCTCGATCATTGCGCGACCTCATACCTGAGGATGGCAGCGACCTTCCCGATATCGCGGAGCTGCACCCCTTCCCTCGTCTCTGTCGAGACGATGAAGATATCGGTCCCGACCAATCGCGCTTTCTCCTCGAATTCCTCGATGATCTTCGGGTCGAGGTCTTCAGAGAGGAGCAGCATCTCGACCATCCCGGTCTCAAGGCGCAACGTGACCTCCCTCTGTCCATACGAGACCATCCTTTCTTTCGTTGAAAGCAGCTTGAAGAATTTCTGCATGACGAGCTTCTCCTTCATGACCTCTTCATTAGCGAGGACATCCTCGCATTTCTCAAGGAGTTCCTGCAGGCCGAAGTCCCCGGTGTAGGACAGGTCTTTTATCGCGATGACTTTCTTCTGGATGTCCCCGGTGAGGTATCCTTTCTCCACGAAATCGTACTTCGTCTGCCCGGGCCCTCCCACAAGGATGCCTTTGAGGTTCTGGTTCTCAAGGAAACTGTCTTTCGCCATCGCCGCGATCTTCTTGAGGAAATCCTTTGCCGCGTCCTCCCGCAGGCGCATGTACCTCGCTGCTGACTGTCCGCCTGCCCGAGTCTTCCCCGGGACATTCGATTTCGCTCCGGTCAGTGGTATGATGGTCTTCCCTTTCAGGAGCGCGACATCCCCTTCCCTCCTGTCGATGACGATAAGACCATAGACATCAGTGACGTCCATCATCCCTTCAAGGATATCAGTGACGAACACCTTATCGCATCGGTAGATGCGGGTGTTGAGAGGTATAGGAGGCTCGATGCTCCACACCTGGAAATCGAACTGGCCTTCGCGCTCCGACACATTGCCTGAGAACGCGGCGAGTCCGTTGGGAGGCGTCTGCTTGAAGAGCCGGAGATGCTGGATCATGCGCTCGAGCGCGTCTATCACATTCTTCCTGGTCGAGGCAGACTTGATGTTGGTCGCTGTCCCCTGCTCCTGAGAGAGATGGTTGATGACCTTATTCATGTCATACCCGGCCGGTATATAGACGCTGACGAACTCAGTATGGCGCCCCCTGAATTGGGCTATCATCTTGACGAACTTGTGCATGTCATAGCGCTGTTTTGAAGTGAGAGACATAGGTTCACCGGACTCTTGGAAGATATTTAAAGGTTTGGGTGGGTCAGTACCTAAAGGAAATGAAGACAAAAAAGCACAGTCAATCGAAAATCGACACCACCAGTCAATAGACTGGTGGCATGCTACGCCCTTCGGGCTTGGTCGATTTTCTCCGACCCTGTTTTTTCCAATTGCACATGGTTGATCACACCACCTGTGAAACACTGGTGGAAAAAACAGATTTTACACAAGCCGGATAACGAGATAAATTGGATTATGTCTTTTCAATCCTCCTGATAACAAATAAGCGAGCATTTTCACTATAACCATATTTCCACAACTTTTTTAAATTCACCCCATTGCCCATATCCCGGAGGTTCTTACTATGAAAGCGCTCATCACGGGAATAACAGGATTTGTCGGAAGCCATCTCGCAGAGTTTCTCCTCAAAAAAGATATTGAAGTGTTTGGCACCTACCGATGGAGGAGCCCGCGGGACAACATCGCCCACCTCATGGATAGGATCACCTTGGTGCACTGCGATATCCTTGACGCTAAATCAGTCAAGGACTGCATATCAGAGGTCAAGCCAGATTTCATTTTCCATCTCGCTGCCCAATCCTATGTACCTGCGAGTTTCAACGCGCCCCACATCACCATACAGACCAATGTCAACGGAACCCTCAACATCCTTGAGGCTGTCAGAGAAGCGAAGATCAACCCGGTCATCCATATCTGCTCATCCTCAGAAGTCTACGGCCAGGTAAAAAAGGAGGAGGTCCCTATCAAAGAGACAAACCAATTCAGACCAGCGAGCCCTTACGCTGTCTCAAAAGTTGGCGAAGATATGATCGCCCTACAGTACCACCTTTCTTACGGCCTCAAGACCATCAGATCAAGGATGTTCACCCACACCGGCCCAAGGAGAGGGGAAGTATTTGTGGTCTCCGCGTTCGCGAAGCAGATAGCGCGGATAGAGAAAGGGATCCAGGAACCTGTCCTTAAAGTGGGCAATCTGGAATCTGTCAGGACTTTCGCCGATGTAAGGGATGCAGTCAAGGCCTATTGGTTGCTCGTGAATAAATGCGAACCAGGAGAGGTCTACAATATTGGGGGCAAAGAGACCATGACCATCAAGGAGATGCTTGACACCCTTCTCACTTTCTCCCCTATGAAAGACAGGATCAGGATACAGGTCGATCCAAAACTTCTCCGCCCATCTGATGTCACCCTGCAGATACCTGACATCAGCAAGTTCGTCAAGGCGACCGGGTGGCAGCCTGAGATCAAGTTCAGGGACACCCTGAAAGACACCTTGGACTATTGGAGAGAACGAGTATGATTGTCACCCTCATCCCTGCAAGGGGCGGTTCGAAAGGCGTCCCGAGGAAGAATATCAAACTTCTCGCCGGAAAACCACTTATTCAATACTCAATCGATGTCTCCCTCCATTCCCGGGCAGGAATGACCATCGTATCCACGGATGACAAAGAGATCGCACGGGTGGCTGAGGGACTGGGTGCACAGACCATCATGCGCCCCCCCGAACTCTCAACCGATACTGCACCGACAGAACCGGTGCTGATCCACGCCTTAGATGAACTCAGGAAAAAAGGGATCGAACCTGAGGGTCTCATTCTTCTCCAGCCCACCTGCCCTCTACGGAGCGTAGACGACCTCGATAAGGCGATAGAGATCTTCGAAAGGAAGAAAGCCGACACTGTAGTCTCGGTCTTCCCCGATGTCTATCTATCATGGCATGGCGAGATAGACCCTGATGGAAAGTTTATCCCGGATTATGATTTTTTGCTCCGCAACATGCGCCAGAAGCTTAAGCCGAAATATCATGAGATCGGGTCCATCTATATCATGCGGCCTGAGCACCTCCGATCGACCGGTAACCGTATGGGCGGAAAGATGTTCGCCTATGTCATCGATAGACGTAAAGCCCTCGATATCGATGATGAGACAGATTTCTGGCTGGCGGAAAAGATTATTGAGACGAAGAAAGTGATCCTATGAAGATACTGTTTATCAACCCGAAATCAGTCGACCCTGAAGCTCTCGGCGTCCCTCCCCTCGGTATCCTGGGGATAGCGGCTTACATAAGGTCAAGGGGGTATAAAGATATCCGGGTGATCGACGATTCCCTGGAGAAGCTCCCTGCAAGGAAGCTCGAAGACGCGATCAGGGATGCGGATATCGTAGGGGTGACTGGTAGCACCTGCCAGTATAAATACGCGCAGCAGATTTCAAGGATATGTGAGGCGAACGGTGTCTTTTCAGTCATGGGCGGGCCTCACGCGACCCCGGTGCCTGAAGATGTCCTCAATACAAGCTCATTCGATATGGTGGTGAGGAGCGAAGGCGAGATCACCTTCATCAATATTTTAAAACAGCTCAATAAGAAGGATTTTTCCAAAGTGCTTGGGATAAGCTATCGGAAGGACGGGAAGATAATCCACAATCCGGATCAGCCTTATATAAAAGACCTTGATGCCCTGCCGTTCCCTGCCCGAGACCTCGTACCTCTGGACAAGTACCCGACAAAAAAACTTGCCAGGTTCAGCGATTCGAGATACACCAACCTCATGACCAGCAGGGGGTGCCCGAACGCCTGCACCTATTGCTCTTCCCCCATCACCTGGAGGAGGACGGTCAGGTTCAGGAGCGCCTCGAATGTCTTCCTGGAACTAAAGGAACTGCGGGAAAAATTCGGGTTCCGCTGCCTCCATTTCCATGATGACACATTCACAGTATCAAGAAAACGGGTCGTGGACCTCTGCGACATGATCATAGCGGACGGGCTTGATATCGAATGGTCATGCATCACCAGACCTGACCGTTGCGACTATGAGCTCTGCCTCCTCATGGCAAAAGCCGGCTGCAAGCAGATCGACCTCGGAGTGGAATCAGGGTCTGAAAAGCTCCTCAAGATGGCGGGGAAGAACTATACCAAGAAGCAGATAAGGAAAGCGTTCCGTGACGCGAAACGTGCAGGTCTCCTCCGGCATGCCTTTTTCATCATCGGCCTCCCTGGCGAGACCCTCTGGACCTACCTCCAATCAATAAAGTTCGCGCGGGAGCTTGATCTTGACAGTTCAGTATGGACTGTCCTCCTCCCTTTCCCGGGGACTGAGATATACAATAAGAAACTTGTCAATATCATCGACGCTGACTATGTCAACTGGCTCTACAAGACACCGGTGATAAGGTCCGGATGGATGGGTCCGCGCACGCTCATGACGCTCCGCAAAGCGGCAGATATACTCACCAATAGCTGGCATAATCCAGTGTATGCGAAGAAATAGCAGGTATTCTTTTTCACTTTAATCCACCGGGTTTTACGAGTTTTTTAGCGTTAACCCCGAGGATATAATCTACAGCCTCACCGAAGGTCCTGAAAAAAGACAGCTTTCCCCTTGGCAGTCCTCCAATCACCTCACGAGCGGATCGTCCTGATCCCACGAGCAATCCTTCGCCGCCTGCGTTTATACCGGCAAGGCAGTCTTCAATCTTATCCCCGATGACAAAGATACGTTTGAAATCCCTCAGTTCCTTCCCCATCTCCTTGCAGGCTTCAGTTATCATTCCCGCCCCGGGTTTCCGAAGGGTGAGACGGGGATCACCATCATCGAGCACCCACCTGCTTTTTCCCAGCCCATTTTTTTTTGCATATGATTTATCGACATAAGGCGCGTATTGCCACGAATCCAGGGTTATGCCCTCCATCTCTAGGATCCGCTTCATCTCTCGATGGATCTCTTCTGTACGCTCAGGCCCGAAGAATCCTCTCGCGATTCCTGCCTGATTGGTGATGACCGCGGTCTTCGCCCCTGAGGCCGCGAGCCTCCTGAGACCATCGAACACTGTGGGCTTGAATCTCAACATCTCCTTCCAATCGTCTTCCTTTCCGAAGTATCCTGGGTCGTCGTTAAGGGTCCCGTCGCGGTCCATCGCAACCAGAATATCAGACATGCATCCACCCTTTCAAATCGGCCTTATAAATATTTGGGAACCCCCCATCAAAACATTTATAATAGGTCCTCCTCCTCATGCCTGCATGGAGATTTCAGGGCGTATCATAGGGCCGGGCCAACCGGTATTTATCATCGCTGAGATCGGTATCAACCATAATGGGGACGTCGGGCTCGCGAAGAGGCTCATCGAAGCCGCCGCTGAGGCTGGAGCTGATTGCGTCAAGTTCCAGAAACGCCATCTCAAAGATGTGTATAAGGAATCCATCCTCAAGGATCCGAACTCAGCTGAACAGAGCTTCCAGTATGCCATACCTATCCTGAAAGAGGTGGAACTCTCCGACAAGGATTACAAATCATTGGTTGCTCATTGTGAAAAAATGGGGGTCATCTTCAACTGCACCCCTTGGGACAGGAAGAGCGTTGACGATCTTGAAAAGCTGGGTATCCCTTTCTATAAGATCGGGTCGCCCGACCTGACGAATTCTTCACTCATCCGGTATGTCGCTAAGACAAGGAAGCCTATCATCATGTCGACAGGAATGTCAAAGATCGAGGAGATAAGGATAGCGGTGAAAGTGCTCAGGGAAGAGGGAGCGGAATTCGCGCTCCTCCATTGCAACAGCACCTACCCTGCCCCCCCTCAGGAGATTAACCTGAGGTTCATGGAGACTCTGAGAAAGGAGTTCAGCGTTCCTATAGGATATTCCGGCCATGAGCGTGGGATAGCCATCTCTGCGGCCGCTGTCGCGCTCGGCGCATGCATCATCGAACGCCACATCACCATGGACAAGTCGATGGACGGGCCTGACCATAAGGCGAGCCTTGAACCGCAAGAATTCTCCCGCATGGTTCAAGACATAAGGGACATCGAAGAGGCTTTGGGAACAGGAGAGAAGCACTTCTCCAGAGGAGAGGTCCTCTCACGCGACCTTCTCGGAAAAAGCCTCCTCGCATCCCGTGACCTGGAGGAAGGTCACGTCTTGACTCCCGAGGATATCATAGCGAAAAGCCCTGGCAAAGGGATTTCACCCCAAAGGATGGGGGAACTGGTGGGAAAAAAACTATCCCATGGCATGAAAAAAGAGGATTATTTCCAGGAGGATGACATATCCCCAACCAAAGTATCAATTCCAAAGTCGATAGGCATAAAATGGGGCCTTAAAGTGAGGTATAACGATATCGACGGCCTCATGGAATACAAGCCTTCCCTGGTCGAATTCCATTTCACTGACAAGGACCTGAGCCTCCCTGTCCCGAAGAAGAAATATCCCTGTGAGCTCGCTGTGCACGCCCCTGAATACTACGGCCACACCCTGCTCGACTACTGCGCTGAGGATCCGAAGGTGAGGCAGCTTTCGGTCGAGGTCCTCCAGAAGACTATCGACAGGACGAACCAGATGAAAAGATATTTCACGAACGAAAAGGCCTACATCATCTTCCATGCAGGAGGGGGAAGCATAGCCCCCCAAAAAAAGAAAAATCCCAAGCTCATGGAACGGTTCCTCGAATCGTTGTCTAAGATAAAGACAGACGGCGTTGAACTGCTCCCGGAGAACCAGGTACCGAGGCCATGGTTCTATGGGGGCCAATGGTATATCAACCACTTTATGGAACCTGAGGAGATACGCGATTTCTGCGTTGAGCATGGATACCACATCTGTTTCGACATCGCCCACGCCATGCTCTTCTGCAATTGCTGCAAACGCGACCTGGATGAATTCATCAGGCTCCTCCTCCCCTTCATGCGCGAGGTCCATCTCGCGGATGCATATGGTATCAATGGAGAAGGCACCCAGATAGGCGAAGGGGACATCGACTGGAAGAGATCGATGGCTCATTTCAAGGGGTTCAGGCACGCCCTCATCCCAGAGATATGGAGAGGCCACCTCCAGAACGGAAAAGAATTCGTCGTCGCCATGAATAAGCTCATGCCCTATCTACAATGAAGACCCTCATCACCGGAGCAAGCGGTTTTATCGGTAGGCATCTGGCAAGCGCCTATGCCGGGAAGGATATCATCACTTTGGACAGGAAGAAAGGTGACATCGCTTTGGACATCACCTCAGATAAGCTCGAGGCCGGTATCAGGAAGCATAAGCCTGAATGCATCATTCACCTGGCAGCGATATCCTCAGTCCCGTTCTCCCTCGAGCATCCTCACGAGACGTTCGTTGTCAATGTCTCCGGGACAGAGAACCTCCTCGAATGCGCCAGGAAGTGCAAAGTTAGACGATTTGTCTTCGTGAGCAGTTCACAGGTCTATGGAAGCTGTCAGAAATCCCCTTTGAAGGAGGATCTGCCTTTGCGGCCAGACAACCCCTATGCGATCTCGAAAGCGGCAGGTGAACTCCTTGTCCAGGGATACCGCGATATCTACGGGATTGACACCGTCATCATCCGCTTATTCTCCATCTTCGGGGAGGGCCAGGACAGCATGTTCGTCGTCCCGAGCATCATCCGCCAGGCGCTTTCAGGCGGACCGATTTCTATCAACACACCCTATCCGGTGAGGGATTTCGTCTATATACAGGACGCGGTCAGCGCAATCATGCTCCTTTCTGAAAAGGGTTCGGGGACATATAATATAGGTTCAGGAAAAGGGATATCTATCGGAGATCTGGCAGATACCATAAGGACGCTCGCGAAGAATCCCCATCCAGTCAGATCTGCTGAAAGGCCGAGAGAACACGATATCCCTGCCCTCATCGCTGACATTTCTAAATTAAAAAAAATGGGGTGGCTGCCAAGTCAATTGGAAAAGGGGCTGGCAATCACCATGGAGGCATCACGATGAAAGCATTCATCCTTGCAGGAGGACTTGGCACAAGACTCAGGGAAGTGGTTGCTGATGTCCCGAAACCCATGGCTCCTGTGGGCGGGAAACCGTTCCTCGATTACCAGATCAGGTGGCTTAAGAAGAGCGGCATTAACGATATCGTCCTCTGTGTAGGCCACATGAAAGAAGTCATCAAGACCTATTTCGGTGACGGAAAGCATCTCGGCATGTCGATAGTGTATTCCGAAGAAGAGGATCTGCTCGGCACCGCTGGAGCGATCAAGCTCGCCGAAAGATTTGCCGATGGAACATTCCTTGTCCTGAACGGGGATACCTATGCCAAAGTGGATTTTGGCAAGATCCTTGCCGCGCACAAGGCGAATAAGTCGCTTGCGACCATCGGACTTGTCAAGGTCAAGGATGTTTCCGCATCCGGCGAAGTGAGGACCGATGCGAAAGGGAGGGTCACCTCCTTTTGCGAGAAGAGCGGGCAGGGGACAGGATTCATAAACGCCGGTGTCTATGTGTTCGAACCAGGAATATTCGACAGGATCAAACCAGGCATGAAACTATCCCTTGAGAAGGACATCTTTCCGGAACTTGTGGATGAAGGGCTCTTCGCCCAGGTGATGGATGGATATTTCATCGATATGGGTCTCCCGGACTCATACAAGCAGCTGCAAAGAGATATCGTGGAATCCATGTCCATCCCTGAAGGCGCGACAGTCAAAGACGCAATGATCAATATCAATACCACAACGCTCGGCATAGCCCTTGTGGTCGACAAGGGGAAACGCCTCCTCGGCCTGGTCACTGACGGTGATATCAGGAGGTTCATCATCCAGGAAGAGGATGTCCACCAGCCAATAACGAAAGTCATGATCAAGAAACCGGTCACGGCATTGGTAGGAACTCCCTTCGAAGAAATCAGGAGACTCATCAACCCACGTATCCAGCATATCCCTCTCATCGATGAAAAGGGTGTGCTTCGTGATATCGTCATGTCACAGGACCTGATTGCAGCCAGGGATGAGTCGCTGACCATCCGTGCCAAATCGCCTCTCCGCATAAGCTTCACCGGGGGAGGGACCGATATCTCCCAATATTTCAAGCGGAACGGCGGTTATGTCCTCAGCTCATCCATCAACAAGTATTGCAGGGGTACCCTAAAGAAGAGGGCAGACCGTAAGATCGTCATACATTCATTCGATTTCGGGATCACGGAGACCATCGAAGACTACTCCAGGATAGAATTCAATGGCACGCTCGACCTTATCAAAGCGGTCATCAAGATCATGGAACCATCATCCGGTTTCGATATCTACCTGGAAAGCGACGTCCCGCCGGGGACCGGTCTTGGATCATCCGCCTCCATCGCGTCAGTTGTGGCAGGCCTCCTCAACCATACGAAAGAGGACAAGATGGACGATTATCAGATCGCTGAGATCATCTATAAGGCTGAACGTGAGGAGATTGGGATCAGCGGGGGATGGCAAGACCAATATGCGACAGTTTTCGGAGGTTTCAATTTTATGGAGTTCACAAATAAAGACATTATCCTCCACCCCCTCAGGATCCATGAGGATATCCTGAACGAATTGCGCAGCCACCTCTTCCTCTGCTATACAGGAAAGACGAGAGATTCCGGAGAGATCCAGGACCGGCTTGTCAAGAAACAAAAAGAACGAAAAGACAATACAGTCATGATGGCCCTTGCACGGCTAAAAGAGATCACTCTCGAAAGCAAGAAAGCCCTCCTGAGAGGCAATATGGAAGAATTCGGGAAACTCCTGCACGAAGGATGGGAGAACAAGAAACGCTGCGATGAAGGTATCGCTGACAGTTATATCAATTACCTTTACGATATCGGGATAAAAAATGGTGCTATAGGTGGCAAGCTTCTTGGTGCGGGCGGAGGTGGTTACCTCCTGTTCTTCTGCCCTCCGCTCAAGAAGATGGCAACAATCGAAGCCCTGAAGAAGGCGGATGCCGAAGTGATGGACTTCGATTTCGATGACAAAGGCCTCATCACCTGGGCCGCGAGGAGATGAATAGTCCGGAGTAAGTAACAGGCCTAAAAGGGATACGATATCGCGCGGCAATGAATCAAAAGACACTGTGGGAACCCAGAAAAACGGACCCGATGAGCTTCAAACAAAAGCAACTGCCAAATTCCGTAAGATGACAACGAATGAGTCATCGATGATGTCCCATAGATAAGCTTTTATAGGATAACTGCCGGAATCCCCTCTATGATCGGCTGGCTGACCATCCTTGCATTCATCATCATAGGTATTGTGCTCTTCAAAATCATCAAGAGCGTCATCAAGACAATCATCGTCCTCGCCCTGGTCTTCCTCGTGATCTCGGGTATCTTCATATTCTTCATGGTCAAGGACATGAATGAATTCCAGGAAAGCTTCCCGACAGCTAAAAAACTCTTTGTGCTTCAGGAAGATGGGAACATCATCGGGGCGACCACCATCACTGATTTCAGTTTCGGAGAGGACAAGGGTCCTGCTGGTTATTCCCCCGAGGGACTCATGGCGCTCAACCAGGCATATAGCGATGGCGGGCTCGAAGCGATCAAAGGAGACCATTACATTATTTTCCTCTTCACCCGCGAATTATTTCAGGATGGTCTGAGCGATCAGGTCCCCATCGGGGATTCGAATTTCTCTAAGCAGGTTTTCATCGATGCCCTCTATGGAGAGGAGCCAAGCAGCCTTCTTGTCATGGGACTTAGCGATCCTGAGAAGAAAGAGATGGCCCGGGCCAAGATGCTTGAGAACATGACCGAAGAGGATATCCGGGCGCTCCTCATGATGTCTGGCTTCTCAAGGGTGACCGACGAACGCGGCGTCCTCTTCACCATCGACATGATGAAGAAAGAGCAGCTGGTCATCTATCCGGAATACATGGTCTTCACAGTCGCAAAGAAGACACCGAGGTTCCTTCTCGGCCTCTTCATGAAAGGTGAATGATCCCCGATGGGATGGTTTGATTGCTTTCTATGACCGGCGTGTATCGTAACGCTTGATAGATATCCTGATGAGCAGACTGGTATTGTCCGTCCCTCGCCGCAGGACTGGACCAACCAAAAGCTTTAAAAAGGAATCAGGGTTTCTTAATCCCCATGAAAGTTCCCAAGGCCATCAAAAGGCTCTGCCCGTACTGCAAGAAGCACACAGAGCATAAGGTCGCGCAGAACAAGAAGCGCGCGGCATCGTCCCTGACCTATGGTTCAAAATATCGGGCCAGGAGCAGGGGCAAAGCGAGAGGGGCAGGGAACCTGGGCAGGTATTCGAAACCTGCGGTCACCAAATTCAAGATGACCGGTAAGAAGACGACCAAGAAGACCGACTTCAGGTATCAGTGTACAGTCTGCAAGAAAACACACATGCAGGCGAGCGGCATCAGGGCGAAGAAAGTCGAGTTTGTCTAGACCTTCTTTCTTGACTTCATTTCCATATTCTTTATGTCAACTGATAGAATGTTCATCTTCTGGAACTGTTTTCAGAGCGTCCATAAACGGCTCGCTGGAAAGTTCGTGTTGATTCTCGTCGATTGTTTTCCAAATTGCGTTTCGATACCCGTTGATCGTCAGTACGTTCTGCCGTTGCTTCAACGCATCACTCCCTCCCTCCCAAGGCGCGGACGGTCATTTTTACGAAAATGCCCTACGGCGGTAGCCCGAAGGGCGCCACCCCACCGCCGACCCGCGCCACGGGAGGGAGTGATGCTCAAGCGATGTTTCTTGGTACGA
>Ga0066601_10000623_pt1 | contig 13860 bp, 9 predicted proteins | sample Medcelwee11metaG_FD_59487 | JGI IMG/M metagenome (GOLD analysis project Ga0066601, IMG submission 59487) | Freshwater pond sediment microbial communities from the University of Edinburgh, under environmental carbon perturbations - Medium... | ecosystem: Environmental > Aquatic > Freshwater >... | reverse complement strand
GCGGCAAAGAATGATCGGTATGATGTACCTGGTGCTTACCGCCATGCTTGCACTTAACGTTTCAAAGGAGACTGTGAAAGCATTTATTAGAGTTGATAAAAGTCTTTCTCTTACTGTTCAGAATTATAATAAGAAAAATAGTCTCATTTATGCTGAGTTTGACAGAGCTGCTGCTGAAAATCCTGCAAAAGCCGGACCGTACAAGGCAAAAGCAGCGGAAATTAAATTACGTGCAGACGAAATTTTTGATTATATCCAGAATCTTAAGATCTTAATTATCAAAACAGCCGACGGAGAAGATGCTCCATCTGTAAAGGGTTCAGAAATTGATATGGATCTTGTTGAGAAATATGATGAAAACAATATTCCTTCTGAAATTCTTGTCGGTTCCGATGAATCCGGCAAAGCTTATGAACTCAAAGCTATGCTTAATGAGTACCGTGAGTACCTTATTTCAGTTCTGGAAGGTAAAAATCCGGAAGCGGAAGCTGCTCTGAAACAGAGCCTTAATACCGACGACGGGAAAAATGAAGATGGTGAAAAAGAAGAATGGGTTAACCTTCAATGGCAAACTCTGCCTCTCGTTGGTGCAACAGCTCTGCTTTCCAAAATGCAGGTCGACGTCAGAAATGCTGAAACTGAGGTCCTTAATTACCTTTATGGACAAATTGATGCTTCTTCATTTAAGTTCAATAAGCTTACTCCTATAGTAATTCCTACTTCAAAATTCGTTACACTCGGCAGCAGTTATGAAGCAACTGTTTTTATTTCAGCAACCGATACAACTCAAAAACCTACGATCACTGTCGGCGACCAAATGCTACCAATAGACGACAGCGGTAAAGGATTATATTCAGTTCGTCCGGGCTCTACAGGTGCAAAAACATGGGGTGGCGTAATTTCTCTTAAAGCACCTGATGGCTCCATAAAAACATACAATTTTAAAGATGATTATTTTGTAGGTGAACCTAATGTTGTTGTTTCTCCAACAGCTGTTAACGTAATGTACCTTAATATAGATAATCCTATTGACGTTTCAGTTCCCGGAGTGAGCCCTGATAAAATAACCATAAAGGTTACCAACGGTACTTTCTCACAGAAAAAGGTGAAAAACTCCAAAGGTGAAAATTTCAGGGGAACATGGGCAGTGGTTCCTACAGTAATAGGTCAGGATGTTCAGGTTCAGGTCTTTACAAATGCAAACGGGAAATTAGCCCTCGCAGGAACAGTTCCATTCAGGGTAAGAAGAGTACCAAATCCTGAGCCTCAGTTCGGAGGTAAAAACACTGGTACAATTTCTAAAGGAACTGCAACAGCCCAAACAGGTGTTTTTGCTGTGATGAAAGATTTTGAATTCGACCTTCAGTATAAAGTAACGAGTTTCACAATATCTTATGCTGACAAATTCGGAGAAATTGAAAAATCAAGCAGCAGCTATCTTCTCACTGCAGAACAGAAACAAATCATTAATAATATAACGAGGGGCAAAAACCTTACTATCACAAATATAAAAGCCCTGGCACCTGACAACTCAACAAGAGAGCTGGGAGCTATAGTATTAAAAATAGACTAGTAAAATATAATAGTAACACTATGAATAAGAAAATAATTTTGGGGATTATCGTCGTGGCCTTTGCTGCAGGAACAGCCAGAAGCCAGTCGTTTGGCGATATTTACCAGAAATCTATTCCGGATGCCAAGAAGATTGACTTCCCTTATCTGAGAGAGGCCGATGTTGTATGGTCAAAAAGGTATTATCGCCTTGTTGATCTGAGAGAAAAAATCAATCATCCTTTATATTATCCCATTCAACCAATGCTGGATGGCAGGAAAAGTTTCATTAAAGTGATACTTGATGAAATTAAAGCCGGAAATATTACAGCATACGACCCTGCAAATATTACTGTCCCTACCACTTACCAGGATATTGAAACAACAATGGGTGGAGGCGAAAAAGTAGTACAGATAACTATTAACGCAGCTGGTGATACCAGAGACTCAACTGTAATGGAAGCTTCCAAGCCGGAAGATGTAAAACAGCTTATCCTTTATGAGGAGTGGTATTTTGATAAAAAACTATCAAGACTTGATGTCAGGATAATTGCCATAATGCCAATATGGCTGGGTATGGATCCTTCCGGCTCAAGAATGGTGAAAAAACAGCTCTTCTGGATAAAATTCGACGAAATCAGAGATATTCTTGCCAGAAACGAAGTGTTCGCATCTAATAATGACGCCCAACGTGTTTCTTTCGATGATCTTTTTATGCAGAGAAGGTTCGGAAGTATTATTTATGGTGAATCAAATGTTTACGACGACAGGCTTATAAGTGCGTACCAGATAGGAAAACCTGCTCTTTTCGAAGCTGAACGTATAAAAAACGAACTGTTTAATTTTGAACATGATCTTTGGGAATACTAGAAATAATCATATAAAAAAAGAGGCTTTGAAATTCAAAGCCTCTTTTTTTATAATGCAGCAGTATTGCCTGTTAGCCAGGAATTAAATGTATTTGTCTTTAGTCTCTTTCTTTATATCCTCAAGGTAATTCTTGATATTCTGCTCCTCCTCTTTCTTCACGATAAGAAGAACATCATCTGTTTCCACAACAATATAATCTTTTAAACCCTGAATAACAGCTACCTTTCCCGGAGCTATATTAAAAATATTACCGGTATTTTCGTAAGAAAATATATTTCCTCTTACAATTGAGTTTCCGTTTTTATCTGGCTCTGAATGGTCATAAAGAGAGCTCCATGTTCCGAGATCAGACCATCCGATATCAGTACACATTACATAAACATTATCAGCCTTTTCCATTATCCCATAATCGATTGAAATGCTTCTGCATTCAGTATAAGTTCGTCCTATAAAACTCTTTTCCTGTTTTGTTCCGAATAATTTTCTTCCCTCATCAAAAGCAGAGTACATGTCGGGCAAGTGTTTTTCAAAAGCAGCAAGTATCGATTTTATATTCCAGATAAAAATTCCTGAATTCCAGAAAAAATCTCCGCTCTGTATAAATTTTTTTGCGAGTCCGATATCGGGCTTTTCTGTAAACGTCTTAACTTTCAGAAGGTTGTCAAATCCTTTAACAGGTTTCTTACGATCTGCCTGAATATACCCGTATCCTGTTTCAGGTCTGTCAGGCACGATTCCAAGAGTAAGCAATGCGTCATTATCCCTGACAAAATCCATACTTTCCTGAATAACCTTTGAAAACCTATCTTCCTTAATAATCAGATGATCTGCAGGAGTAACAGTAATGATTGCATCTGGGTTCTCATTTAAAATTCTGAAGGTTCCATAAGCAAGGCATGGAGCAGTATTTCTCCTGAATGGTTCTGCCAGCACATTAGAAGGATCAATCTCCAGTTGCTTTACAACAAGATCCTTGTGTTCGACACTTGTTACAACATAAATGTTTTTTTCAGGACAGGTGGTTTTAAACCGCCTGAAAGTCTGCTGAATAAGTGTTTCACCAGTCCCAAGTATATCAAGAAATTGCTTTGGTTTCTCATGACGGCTTAATGGCCAGAATCTGCTTCCTACTCCACCGGCCATAATAATTACATACCTGTTATCCATAATTGATTTGTTATTTCTTAAACATTTCTGCAAATATATAATTAATTATGCTCAGCCTTTTAAAAGCCTGCTACGGTAAATATGGTAAATATTTGTAATTTTGTTCCATGCAAACTGGTTTCATGATAAAATTTCTGACACAATTAGGTCGATATTTTCTTTTGCTTAAAAAAGTTTTCTCCAAACCTGAGAAGCCTTCAATATATTTTAAGCAAACTATGTATGAACTTGTATCCCTGGGCCTGAATTCTATCGGGATTGTTGCTATTATATCTTTCTTCATGGGTGCTGTAATAACCCTTCAGACTGCTTACAATACAGAAAATCCTATTTATCCGACTTATCTGATCGGATTAGGGTGCCGTGATTCAATAATTCTTGAATTTTCATCTACAATTTCCGCGTTGATCCTGGCAGGGAAAGTTGGCTCCAGTATTGCTTCAGAAATAGGTACTATGCGCGTTACAGAACAAATTGACGCACTCGAAATGATGGGAGTTAATTCAGCATCTTTCCTGATTCTTCCAAAAATTGTTGCAACACTTCTTTTTAATCCTATTCTCACCCTTTTAAGTATTATCGTCGGCATATCAGGCGGATGGATCGCCGGTACATTATCCGGAGTCATTACATCTGAAAACTTCATTTATGGGATCCAGTATGCCTTTATTCCATATTATATTACATATTCCATGATCAAGACTCTGTTTTTCGCATTCATTATTACCAGCGTTTCTTCCTTTCAGGGATATTATGTGGAGGGTGGTGCGCTTGAGGTCGGTCGTGCGAGCACCAAAGCAGTTGTATTCAGCAGCGTTCTTATACTGCTGTTTAATGTAATTCTTACTCAACTTCTGCTGTCATGATTAAGGTTAAAAACCTCTTTAAGTCGTTCAACGATAACTTAGTACTGGATGATATTTCAGTTATCTTCGAAACCGGGAAAACAAATCTGATTATCGGCCGCAGCGGGTCGGGGAAAACAGTCCTGCTGAAAGCGATCGTAGGTTTACATGAAGTTGATCAAGGTGAAATATGGTTTGAGGATACGCTTTTTAATAAACTCGATTTTAAAGGGAAAAAAGAGATCCGGAAAGAAATGGGAATGCTCTTCCAGGGAAGTGCTCTGTTTGATTCCCTTTCAGTTGAACAAAATGTAAAATTCCCTCTCGACATGTTTACTGAAATGAGCCCGGAGGAAAAGAGGGATAGAGTTAATTTTTGCCTTAACAGGGTAAATATTATAAACGCAAACAATTTGTTCCCCTCAGAACTATCGGGCGGAATGAAAAAAAGAGTAGCAATTGCAAGGGCAATCTCGTTAAATCCAAGGTACCTGTTTTGTGATGAACCAAATTCAGGCCTCGACCCGATTACGGCTATCCTTATTGATGAACTTATTAAAGAACTGACAGAGGAGTACTCTATTACGACTATAGTAAATACCCATGACATGAATTCAGTAATGGAGATTGGAGAAAAGATAGTTTTTATAAATGATGCATCTATCTGCTGGGAAGGCAGTAAAGATGAAATCCTTCATTCTGAATGTGCAACTCTGAATGATTTTGTTTTTGCCAATTCCCTGGCGAAGAAATTAAGATCAGTGGGAGATAAATAATTTGATCCTATTCTTTCACCTCCTCATAATCAATATATTCACCAACCTCTTTTGAGATCTTTTTACTATCCTTAATATTATTCCGTTGAGGTTCCGGCTTCTTCCCTGGTTCCTTATCAGTGTTCCCGTATTGTGAAAATGATCTGACAATCAGATAAACAATCAGACTTATCAGAAAAAAACGTATCAGCAAAATCATAATTAAAAATATCTTTATTGAACAAGCACCATTGGTTTATCATCCTTTTTCTTAAGCTTGTTCCCGAATGCCAGGTTCATCCCGAATCGGGTATGCACTGTATTCCAGCTTACAGGAATTGGGATTGACTGGCCATCAGTAACTATTTTATTCCATGTTACAGGAATACGGTCAGCAATAATATAAAATTGTAGCCAGCCAGTCCTGAATGAAAGTCCGAAACCAAGATTATCATACCGGTGATTAGCGGCAGTATATGCAAAGCTTGTTGAAAAAGCACTACCAAGATTAACATTGGCTGAAAGAGTAAGAGCCTCTTTAAATTGTTTCCCTATAACCCTTGTATAAGACAATATCCCTAATGAAATACTTTTTGTAAGGTTAAAGCTGCCTCCAAAAGTAATCCCATAAGGAAGGTTTGTCTTAAAAGAAGTAGCTGTTTCGGTAAGAATCAGCGATGCCTTCAGAGAATCCAGCAGCTCCTGTCCAAGTGAATCGAATGTCATTGTTCCGTTATACACTTTAAGCATATCAATCCCGCTGAAAGTAAACTGGCTCTCTGCCTGAAGATTAGTCAGATCGCGCTTCCAGTTTATATATCCGAGGTCTGTTATTGAAGCTGACACCCTTAATCTGTCTGAAAAACTATACTCTGCTCCTATATCAATACCAAGACCTATATTATTGCTTTTAAGCATATAATCAACAATCTTTTCCCCGGAATCGAATCGTGAATCATCAAATGTCAGGCTGTCAATATTCCGGTCAGAATTTATATATACATTAACAGGAGCGCTGAAATTAACCATCAGGTCTGCGTTAAGAGTATGTGTATAATCGTCGTTGACAGTAATTCCCAGCGACCTGTTATCAATTGAAGCAGCAGCAATTCCGGAAAGAAACTTCCCTTTGATCCCAATCCTTAACTTATCAGAAAAGTTTTTTGAAAAGCCAAGTCCCACCTCCCTGTAATATTTAATATCACCTCTGAGTGAAGAGAGGTCGATCATATTACCAACAAACTGTTCATTCCCCTCAAAAGCAAGCCTGAAAAGATCGCCTGGTATTGCAATATTCGCATCGACCCGTTCATTTATATCCAAAAAAACATACAGATCTTTTCCTGCATTAAATCCCAGTCCGAACAACTGTACAAGCGCCTCCGGTTCAATCGAATTCACATCTTTGAACTTTGTAATAAATTCAGTAACATCATAATCGGGATGAAGAATTGTGATCAGCGAATCACCCCCCGGGCTTTTCATTATGACATCTGAAAAGTTTACAAAATTGTTATTGACGTTTAAATTAATGCCGGAGAGTGCAGGTAAACCAATATAGAGAGAATTAGTTGGCCTGATGGCTGGATTAAGAAGGTGTCGCTGTGGCAGATTCATGTAATAAAGAACCTGGCTGTTCTGAGCTGCAGAATCAAATACAATTAATGTAAGCAGCGATATCAGAATATATTTAAATTTCCTGGTCATAAATATATTTTTTAGGAGGTTCATTAAAGATCAAATTTAATATCGGGTTTCAATACCAGGGCAGCCTTGAAATCAATCTTATAGTCAGAATATATTTTAACATCCTTTGTTCCGGAATCAGTTGTGTTGAGAGTAAATTTAAAAATGATCTTATCTGCAACATTAATAGATTCCCAGAAATCGCGGGTAATGTTAATTTCGGTTACGCAACTTGCAGGTGCTGTAACCCGGCCTTCTGTGTTTACAGGTGCCGGTTGTAATATATCAGAAGCATCAATTACACATAAGTTTTCGTGGCTTACCGAATCATACAGCACAAGACTTAATGAAACACCCAGAGGGAAACCGTTCTCAGCTTCAATTTTTATCTGCAGAAACTCAAAATCTTCCGGATTTACCGGGCTCTCTCCCGGATCGTCCATCTGCAGGAAATTATCAGTAGTGTCTGTAAATGTAAGTTCGGTCATCCGGAATTCCATAGGTACTTCAATCTCAAGATCACCCAAAAAGCTACTCTCTCCAAAGATATAATTATCCATTGTTGCGGGGTCATCAGGATTCATGACAGCAGAACCTGAAAACTTTATTTTCTCAGGAGGCATTGAAACAAGCTGAGGAAGTTTTGAGTTGTTTTTATTAATTTGCAAAGAGGCTTCAATTTCTCTTTGACCAGGGAAAACTGGATAGCTAAGGATTACCGGATCATAATCGAGATCGATAGTTTCTTCCATTTTATATCCTGTTGCCTCAAGTTTAATTTTAACAGGAACTCCAAATGAGTTTTTATAATTCACGGTTAAAGATGGATTTGAAATGAGAAAATCGCCTGAAATGTGATCAAGAATCTCTTTTATGTCCAAATCTATAGAGTCTTCCTCAATAGTTTCTGTCTGTTTTCCAAAATATCCTTTTATGTAATCGAAATCCGGCCTCTCCATGTTAAGGTCAAAATATATACTATCAGTCAGGCTGAAACTGCCGGTTTCTGCCTCTATAGAACAACTTATAGGAAGCCTGTTATATTTTTTATCAGGGTCGGTGCTAAAATCCAGGTAGGTATCATCCAATGAAATAGATCCTGAAACTGTCTGATTTGCAGGCAAATCAACACTTTCACTAATCTGGATACCATCCCTGAAAATGGACGGGAAAGTAACTGTAAAAGTAGAAGCAGTGAGGCTTTTGGATGTCACTTTATAGTCAATGCTTCCGGTTAATATTACTATTTTCTCAATTTTAATATCATTACCGGGTTCATAAGTAATTGTATCGTTAACACTATAAAGAGGTAAAGGACTAAGTTGATAGCCCTCGTTAAAGCTGAATTCTCCGATAGTGTTAAAATTTTCATAATCGTCGAGCTTAAAATTTATAACCGAATCTTCTCTGAAGAATATTTTCAGAAGATCGTTTTCGTCAAAGAAGACAGTATCATTGGGCTCGATAAGGTCGCTGAGCGATATATCTCCTCTGAATGCTGAGATTCCAAATGTCGGGGAAAAATGCGCTCTCATTGAAAGAGTGTCCATATCATAGGTTTCCCTGACACAACCAGTTGATGCATAAAATGCAGCAAATGTTATTAAAATCAATAATTTCCTTAACATACCGGAATTAATTAAAATCTGTTTCCAACTTATAATTATAAAGAAATCTGTCGGTGCCTCCAACAATAAGATGCCATCCGCTCTTCTCCGACAATTTTCCTATTGAGAACATTGAGGCTCCTCTTAATGGAAATCCTTTCATAGTATCTCCGTTTCTGTCTATCAGATAAATAAGCTTTTTATCAATATCAAAAACTCCGATCTTTCTGTCGGAAGCTGAAAAAATAAAATTAATAGGACCTCCAAGCTCATCAGAGCCGAATTCCCTTTTAAAAATTTCAGCCTTGTTATAGTTATAAAGATACAATATCCCCCTGTCAATAAAAATATATTCGCCAAAACCATCGCCATTTACGTCAAAAATATCGAAGCAATGGTCACCGGAAAACTTCCCAAGGCTGAATTTTGTTACAGTGCCATCAAAACTTATCTCCTGAATTGTTCCGTCAGGTGCGCTGCATACTACCATTGGGCTTTCTCCTGATATTAACCTGATTGCAGATCCTTTAGCTTTAACCACCGGCGCCTTCAGTGTCAGTCTTGCGTTTCCTGTCCTGTCGATAAAATAAACAGACGATTCATCAGAAATTAAGAGGTAATCCTTTCCTGAAACCCTTAACCAGGATATTTCAGAATTGACAATTCCGTTTGTCCTGAAAGGTTTCCATCCTTTCACAACATTGCCTTCCCTGTCATAAGCATAAACCATCCTATCTTCACCAGCTATCAGAAGCCTGTAATTCCTGTTATTATCATAATCGAACAGTGCCAGGGAATTTGTTGCAGGAGACCGCAGCTTAACAGGATATCTTTCAACATAATTTCCATTCCTGTCGAGCAGATGGAGGTAATTTTTCCCTGAAAAAAGAAGCTGGTACTTCCCGTTCCTCAGATAATCGATCATATAAATATTACCCCTGATTCTTTCGCTTAAAGGAACCTTCCAAAGGACTCTTCCGGCAGCGTTTATCAGGTATGCATTGTTCTTCATATCCTGGATAAAGATCTCTTTTGCTCCGGTTATGTGATTTGTAAAAAAGAACGGTTTAACTGCAGCTACAGTATCGAGCAAAGTTTCCCATTCAGTTGTTGATACTTCCCGTGCCTTATCTTTAAAGCTGATTGATAAACTATTATAAATCATCCCATTGCTTGAAACAAACTGATATCCTGCAGCCTGTATCTTGTCAAGTGAATTCCTGTTGGATCTCAGCATTTCGATAATATCTTTATTAAGATACTGAGCAAGATATTCAATAATCCGAGAGGGAACACAATAGAAAGAGTACCGGGCTACGGTAGGAATAGTACTTTCAAAATCTCTGTAAATAAGATCGTTAGCCAGTGTTTTATTCAGCAGATTATCATATAAAAGCCTTGATATTGTTACAAAGGAATTTCCTGTTATCAGGAAATTATCATAAAAAGCAAAATATGTGTCATCAAAATCGTCTGCAAAACCCGGGACCATTGCTGCAGCAAATCCTTTAAACGGAGTCCGGTAAACCGCGACTTTTACCTGGTCATCGGGCTGAAAAAATAACACATTATCCTCTGTTTTCAGATCAGAAAATTTGTCAAGAAAGATTTTTTCGGCAAAAACTCTGTCCTTAAGTTCATATATTATAAGTGTGTTCTCATTTACCGGTCTATCACTGATATCAATAAAAGCCCGTGTTAATTCTTCTCCTGTAAATTCCCTCAACTTTACTGCAAGATCTTCTGCTTCTGTTTTTGCGGCTTTCACCTTTATTTCTGAATTATTCAAAATCACAGATTCAGAAAGTACTGTAGCTGATGGAAGAATCTTATATGTATGAAAAACTCCGGGAGTACCAGTTTTGTACTTGTAAAGTATATCAGAAGGATCCATACTCTCCATATATCCGCTCAGTACCAGGCCGTTATCACTCATAAAAATATCTCCGCCGGCACCTCCTGCCATCCTGCCAATTTCCCGGGCCGTTGAACTATATTCGCTTTTGAATGCTGACTTAAACAGGCCCGGCAGGTTGCTGAAAACAACAAATATTTTGTCTTCATTCTTGCCTGAAGCCTGTAATATTCTTGAAAATCCGGGAATGCTCCTTACATCATTACTACCTCCGGTCTGTTGAATTGCTTTTATAAGCACCTCTTTTGAAGTGGAGCATATAAACAACCCTGAAACTACTGATAAATATGCAGTATCATTCCTGTTATCTGCCAGGTATGGCAGTTCCAGAACACTCCTTCCCTGAATCGTATGTTCATTGATTGCTTTAATACCCGATGTTTTCAATATCTCCCTCACCTGCCTTACTTTCAGGTCGGAAGGAACAGCAAGTGATAAAAGCGGAGCAAGTTTCCCATCTCCCAATAAATAAAAGGATATTAAAGAAGAACTGCTACCAGTGATCTTTTTAAATCCTGTCTTATTCATCTGGTCGGCAAGGAATTTCATTTTCCTGTTAAAGGAATCAAATTCCTTTACTTTGCCAATTTCCCCGAAAAGACCCTGACCTGTTATGAGAGAATTAATAAAACTTTGAAGGTCAACAGTTTCAATTACAAAGCATGCCTCAGGCGAAACTGCCATGTAAGGATCTGTAAGCAATGTCCTTCTGTCCTGCTGAAGAAAATATCCAAGCATCCCGAGACCTGAGATAAGGAAAATTACCGAAATGATTGCAAGACGTTTTCCCACTTCTGTTGCTTTAAGGGGTGATCAGCTTCAAATTTAAAGAATAAAGGTAATCAATGTAAACTTAACGGATAGGTATCAGAAATATTACCTTTAATAATCAAGCCTGACTAATCTGGGCTGGCCTGCTTTTTCTTACTTTTATACTATCACAGAATATCAGTTTATGAACCGCATATTTTTTATAAATTTATTTATACTGTTGGCATCACTTCAGGGATTTGCACAAACAGTAACAATTGTTGACAGCGAGGACAAGAAACCGGTCTCCGATGTAGCTATCTTTAACAATTCAAAGACAAAATTCACTTATACCAACATAGCCGGGAAAGCTGATATTTCTGCTTTCAGTGATGAGGAGCTAATCTGTTTCCGTCATTTTACTTTCGAGCCGGCATGCCTTACATTCAGCGAAATAAGAGATTCCGGAAATAAGGTAAGCCTCACAAAAAAGATCTTTGCCATTGAAGAGTTTGTAATATCAGCCAACCGTCGTGAACAATTCCGTAATGAAGTGCCCAACAAAGTAACCACCATTATCAAGCCTGCCGTTGAGCTTCAGAATCCACAGACTGCAGCTGATCTCATTGGGATCTCTGACGAGGTGTTTATACAGAAGAGTCAGCTTGGCGGAGGGAGCCCGATGATACGGGGTTTTTCAACTAACAGGGTATTGATCGTAATTGACGGCGTAAGGATGAACAATGCAATATACCGTGAAGGGAATATTCAGAATGTAATATCGCTTGATCCATCCTCCATGGAATCTGCGGAGGTCATATTCGGACCGGGGGCAACAGTATATGGCAGTGATGCAATAGGCGGAGTAATGGATTTCCACACTAAGAAAGCATTACTGTCGACAGGAGAAAAGCCCTATTACAAATCAGATGTAATGTCGCGGTTTTCGTCTGCTGACAGGGAAAAAACATTCCACCTGGATTTCAATGCAGGAACCAGGAAAGCTGCTTTTCTGACAAGTATAACATGGTCAGATTATGATGATCTCAGGATGGGGAGCAGGAAAAATCCTGATTACCGCCGACCGGAATTTGTTGCCAGAATTGATGGTAAAGATTCGGTGGTCACAAATTCTGATCCTGATCTGCAGGTCTATTCCGGATACAGGCAACTTTATACAATGAATAAACTGAGGCTGAAACTTTTTCAGCACACAGATCTGGTTCTTGCAAACCACTATTCATTATTATCTGATGTCCCCAGGTACGATCGCCTAATACAATATAAGTCAGGAATTCTCAGGTATGGCGATTGGTATTACGGACCACAAAAATGGATGATGAACAGCCTGCAATTAACAATAGATAAAGGCAACAGGTTTTTTAATGAAGCCAAGCTGACGGCAGCACAACAAAGCTATGAAGAGAGCAGACACGACAGGGCTTTTAGAAAAGATATTTTAAACGAGCAGACGGAGAAGCTACTGATTTTTTCGGCGAATCTCGATTTTGATAAGACTCTCAGGAGAACCAATCAACTGATTTTCTATGGTTTTGAATTTGTCAGCAACGATATTAATTCTGATGCACAGACGCGCAATATTGTTACGGGAGATATTGCTCCTGCCGGCTCGAGGTATCCCAACGGAGATAATTTTTACACCAGTTATTCTTTTTATGCAGGCTATAAAAATAACCTCTCTGAAAAGCTTACAGTTAATACAGGTATGCGTTATAACCATGTGAGTCTTTTCTCGACAATTGCAGATAATTCTTTTTACAGCTTTCCTTTCACGGAACTCTCTATTTCAAATGGAGCTTTTACCGGAGCAGCAGGCGGAGTTCTGAGGGTTAATGATAAATTTCAAATAAATCTTAATATATCAACCGGATTCAGGGCGCCAAACCTCGATGATGCAGGTAAGGTTTTTGATTCGGCACCGGGAGTTGTAGTCGTCCCTAATCCTGGTTTGAAACCCGAGTATGCATACAATCTGGATTTCGGTATGTCAAAAGATTTTGGGAATATTGTTCATGCAGAATTCACCGCATACCATAGCTGGCTTACAAATGCGATGGCAAGGAATGACTTCCTTTTCAACGGACAGGATTCGATAATGTATCTTGATGAACTTAGCAAGGTGGAAGCCGTTACAAATACAGGTACAGCAAAGGTTTATGGGTTTAATTTTAATGTTCAGGTTAACATTTCCGGTCGTTATTCGGTCAGGTCGTCACTGAACGTCACAGAAGGATACGAAAAAAACGGAGACCCGCTGAGACATGCCGCTCCTATTTTCGGGTCGACGCATTTTATTTATGATTCTCACAGGTTCAGGGCAGATCTCTATTCAAACTATAACGGGGCTAAAAAACCAGAGAAAATGCCGCCGTCAGAGATTGAAAAACCATATTTATATTCCATTGATGAAAACGGGGATCCCTGGTCGCCTGGGTGGTTCACATTAAACCTGAAACTTTCCAGCCAGATATTGAAAAGATTCACTATTGGAGCAGGGATAGAGAATATTTTTGACCTGCGGTACCGTCCTTATTCATCGGGTATTGCTGCTCCGGGTAGAAACTTTATCTGCTCACTAAGGTTAAATACCTGAAAATATTTATCCTTTTGGCACGCAATTTGATTTTATATAGTTACACAGGCAATCTCAATCATATACTTGATCCTTCAAGTGCAGCCAGGTCAAAAGCCTG
>Ga0066601_10000621_pt1 | contig 13903 bp, 11 predicted proteins | sample Medcelwee11metaG_FD_59487 | JGI IMG/M metagenome (GOLD analysis project Ga0066601, IMG submission 59487) | Freshwater pond sediment microbial communities from the University of Edinburgh, under environmental carbon perturbations - Medium... | ecosystem: Environmental > Aquatic > Freshwater >... | reverse complement strand
TAATAATTAAATTTGATGCAAACCGGAGTTATTTATAATCATTTTAAACAAGTTTATATTTTGATCGCGTGAAGATAATAATACAAGACAAAATAACTATTATTAGACTCTTTTTGAAAATTGAAATTCAAATTACTACCTTGGACTAAAATCTTTGAACTATGGTTACACGCAGGTCATTCATTTCGAAAAGTGCGGCATTAGCTGTTGCTGCTTTCATAACTCCTTCATTAGCAGGAAGGACTCTTTTACCCATAGCTGGTTCTGCTCTTAATGGCAGAAGGATCCTTTTTGTATGGGGAGGATCGGCGGGCCATGAGCCGGACAAATGTCGCGATTTATTCGTTCCCTGGATGGAATCGGAAGGAGCTAAAGTTACGGTTTCAGACACTCTGGAAGCTTATGTTTCTTATGACCTGAAGAATGAGTTTGACTTAATTGTTCAGGCCTGGACAATGGGAACAATTCAAAGCAAACAGGAAAAGGCTCTGCTGGAAGCGGTAAAAAGCGGGGTAGGGCTTGCCGGATGGCATGGCGGACTTGGAGATTCTTTCCGGAATAATACCGAATATCAGTTTATGGTAGGCGGCCAATGGGTTGCACATCCGGGTGGTATAATAGATTACAGGGTTAACATCACAGATCATAAGGATCCTGTAACTAAAGGACTTGATGATTTTGACATGCATTCGGAACAATATTATATGCAGGTTGATCCTAACGTAAAAGTACTGGCAACAACAACTTTCACTGATAAGGCGGCTTCCTGGATTGGCGGGAATGTAGTACCGGTTGTGTGGAAAAAAGCATATGGCAGCGGGAGAGTCTTTTATTCTTCACTGGGACATGTTGCCGCCGACTTCAAAGTTCCACAGGCTCTTGAGATTCAGAAAAGGGGAATTATCTGGGCCTGCATGAGCAAATATGAGCCAATGGAAAAGTTGCAGATGACGGTTTACAAAACCGGTAAGAAATAATTAATCATAAAGTTTCACGAACTCATAAGTATTTCCGGTATAATCGAGGAATCGGAGGAAATCAGCCTTTGATATAACCAGTGAAGCTGTATTGATATTGGGATGAAAAGCAAGGCGATCTGATTCACAGAGTTTCTCATCTATAAAAAGATGGACATTTTTCTCTTTATCGTTGATAAGCCCGAAAGGAGAAACCGATCCGGGTTCAACTCCAAGATACTTCATTAGCCGCTGGTCGCTTGCAAATGTGAGCTTCCCCTGTTTAAGCCGTTTCTCAAGATCATGGATATCAAGGAGTCTTAAGTGCTCAAGAATTACCAGGTAATGTCTGTTTCCCTTATGATTTCTGAAAAAGATGTTTTTACATCTTCCCGAATTATAATCCTTCCAATGGAGTTTTGCATCTTCTATTGTCGCCAGGGGTGGATGCTCATGAAATTCAAACTCTATTCCAAGCTCCTTAAAAAGATCATAAAGTTCTTTCTGTCCCCTCATTAAAGTTCTTTAGGTTTTATAATGTATAAGAACTCTAACCCGACAAGTTGCGAGATATCATTTCCAGCATCTCTCATATCAGGATCGGCATCTTCATAATGCCACTCAATTGAAACAGGAACACCGGAAAGATGAAGTCGTTTAAATTCAGACAGAATATCAAAAAGGAATTTGGCAGAAGATGAATTGAAATATGAGAGGTCGATCTGTAATTTTACGGGATTTTCGTTATTGAATTTTTTATACTCTCCTTCAAGGGCATCATCAATAAATATCCTGATCCATTCGATTACAGGATAATATAATGCCCTGACATCTTCAGGTGAAGAGTTCCCGCGAATGAAAAACTTGTTTTCTTCAGGGGAAAAATATATCTCCGGAGATGTAAGTGTTTTTTTAATAATAAGCTTTTGCATCAGGAAGCCTTTTTACAAAATTGCATCATTATTTTAAAACGGCAAAAAATATTTTGAAGTGAAGAGATCCTCAGAATAATATATTTGCCTTTGACTCAGGATTATAACCTGAGTCTTCAGACAATTCCCTACTTTTTGACGCCTCAACCGCCAGCCTGTCGCATACTTCATTCTCAGGGATACTTGCATGTCCTTTTATCCAGACGAACTTAACATTATGTTTCCTGTAAATATTCAGAAACCTGATCCAGAGATCGGGATTTTTCTTTTTTTTGAATCCTTTTGATTCCCACTGGAACAACCATCCTTTCTCAACAGCGTCAGCAACATACTTAGAGTCGGTATAGACAACAACATTGCAGTTTTCTTTTTTTAGGGCTTCAAGGCCGGTTATAACAGCCAGTAGCTCCATCCGGTTATTGGTTGTAAGCCTGAATCCTTCTGATTTTTCAAGCCGGTGTTTCCCTGAGATCAGTACTACACCATATCCGCCAGGCCCCGGATTACCGCTTGCTGCCCCGTCAGTGTATAATGTTATATCACTTGCCATGAGGCAATATTATTCCTGTATTTGAAATGAAAAGCTTTATGGCAATAGAGAGAAGAATGACTCCAAAAACTTTTTTAAGTATCTGAAGACCACCTTGTCCGAGGATCTTTTCAAAAACTGTAGTAAGCCTGAGGACGTAATAGATTACTACCATATTCAGAACAAGTGCAATGAAAATATTTATAGTTTGATATTCAGCTTTCAGAGAAAGGATTGTAGTAATTGAACCGGCACCGGCTATCAGTGGAAATGCAATAGGAAAAATTGCACCCTTTCCGTGCGAATCTGCCTTGAAAATCTCAATACCCAGGATCATTTCCATTGCAATCATAAAGATGATAAATGATCCGGCAATGGCGAATGATGAAACATCAATCCCGAAAACTCCAAGCAGAGGACTTCCTATAAATAAAAATGCCAGTAATATTAAAAAAGAGACAATAGTTACTTTCGCTGATTTAATATCTCCTGATTTGGATTTTATATCAATAATAATAGGGATTGATCCGGGAATATCAATTATAGCAAAAAGAACCATAAATGCAGCAAGGATTTCTATTAAACTAAAATGCATAACTCAGATTTTGTGCAAAGATAATTATTTTCATGCACTCTCCCTTCAACCCTCTCCATGCTAATACAATCGGATGACTTAAACCATTGTATAATAAAGATATATATTAATAAAATTCCCCCTCTAAGCGAAGCAGAGAGGGGGAAAAAAGTGGGGTATTACGTGTATAAAGATTATTGTATAATAGTCATCTCATCTACCAGGTGCCTGGCACCTGCGTATATATCCATAACCCAAAGTACATACCTGATATCGACAACAATTGTTCTCTGTAGTTCTGGTTCATAATAAACATCTCCGCTCATTGCTTCCCAGTTGCCGTCGAAAGCAAGACCAATCAGTTGTCCCTGGCCATTCAGAACCGGGCTTCCGGAGTTTCCTCCTGTGATATCGTTTGTAGTCAGGAAGCATACAGGCATGTAGTCTTTTGAAGATCCGTATCTGCCATACTCTTTTTTATTGTTGAGGTCAATAAGTCTCTGAGGAAGATCGAACTCATAATCACCGGGTTTGTATTTATCAACAACACCCTGAAGGGTAGTATAATATTTATATGTAACAGCATCCTTAGGATCATAATCCTGGACGGTTCCATAAGATAACCTCATTGTAAAATTTGCATCCGGGTAGAGTGTTTTTTCGGGTGTCATTTCCCTGAGAGCTGCAATCCATATCCTGCTCCCTTTAGTAAGGTTTTCATCAAACTGGCTGCGTTTGGCGGATAATTCCTGTCCTATTTTCATTATTGACTCAAATGTTTTTACCACAGGATCGTTTTCGAGACTCTTCAGAACAGGTTTATTAAGGAATTCTGTAAGCTTAGCTTCACTGGTAAAAACAGATCTGGCAAACATATCATCAACGAACTTATCAATACTTCCTTTAAATTTTTTATCGACAACAGCTTTAAAGAAATCGGGATGGAATTTTTCAGGTACATCAGTCCTGTAAAGGTTAAGCATTGCCTTCATAGATTTCTGGTCAGTCGGAGCATTGTAATCTTTATAGATATCGCCAATATTCTCTTTCAGGTTTGCCGCAGCATCGGTTATCTTCTTGTTATCTGCCGATAGCAATGCATTTAGAAGTGCAGTTGTATTGCGGCTGAAGGATAACAGCTCACAACCGGCAATACATTCATTAAGGTACTGAATAGCAGACTGATATTCAGACCTTCCCTGTATGGATCCCTTAATAAGAGTGAGTGATTCACCGTATTTTGCCTTACGGGCAGCATCACCATTTACCCAGGTGTTAAACTGATTTTCGATTTGCTCTTTTTTGGCAATAACATTGAGGTTCCTGAGCTGATTGTTTTGTCCGATAGAATATTTCCAGTAATTTGATGAACCAAAATATTTTGATGCATATTGGATATTGACTTTCGGATCAGCTTGCATGTCGGCCATCCAGATATCCTGCTTGACACCGCGGACTTTAATCCTGATGGGATTAGTTATATTCATTATTTCATTTACCTGGTCGGAAGTAAAATATCTCTGTGTACCACCCGGATATCCAAGAATCATTGCAAAATCACCAATATTTCTTTCATTAAGAGAGACAGGAAGCCAGTATTTAGGTTTGAGAGGTATATTATCCTTTGAATATGATGCCGGTTTTCCGTCAGGGCCTGAATATACCCGGAATACACTGAAGTCTCCTGTATGGCGTGGCCATTCCCAGTTGTCAGTGTCAGATCCGAATTTCCCGATTGAAGTGGGAGGAGCACCTACAAACCTGACATCATTATATCTTTCATAAACGAGAAGGTAGAAAAAATTACCTCCATAGAATGAAGTAACTGTTGCCCTGTAATTATTTCCTTCTGAGGCTTTCCTTTCTATAGATGATCTTGCCTCGTTAATTGCTGAATTTCTGTCAGTTTCGCTCATTTCAGGCTTGATGTTTGCAAGAACCTCGTTGGTCACATCTTCTATTCTTATAAGGAATGTTACAGCCAGCCCCGGGTTAGGCAACTCCTGCTCTTTGTTCATTGCCCAGAATCCGTCTTTAAGATAATCGTGATCAACAGTACTGTGATTCTGAATTGAAGCATAACCGCAATGGTGATTGGTGAGGATCAGTCCCTGTGATGAAACTATTTCCCCGGTACATCCACCTCCAAAGATAACTACGGCATCTTTTATACTGGCTTTGTTCAGACTATAGATATCCTCGGCTGAGAGTTTTAACCCGAGTTGAGTCATTGTGCCGATATTAAGCTTCTCTAAAAGCGGCAGCAGCCACATACCTTCATCAGCCCTGGCTCTTGATCCGAAACTGATTAATGCTACAAATAATAGCGCAAGAATTTTTCTCATCGTATAAAAAAGATTTGTATTGATTTTAAATAAAGGGCAAATATAACTGATTAATTGAACAGAGTACCTGTCAAAAGTCAATTGTAAGTTGCGTTTCGTAAAGTGAAAACGACCGTCTGTGGAATGGAGTGATTCCAAATTTGCTGATAGCATTCCTGTGGAAGGAGGTGGCATAGCCTTTGTTTTTATCCCAGCCGTATTCCGGATAATCAGAATGTATTTTTTCCATGAATTCATCTCTGAAAGTTTTGGCGAGAACCGAAGCTGCAGCAATTGGGAAAAATAATCCATCTCCTTTTATAATTGTCTGATGCTTAATGTCTTTGTAAGGGAAGAAACAGTTCCCGTCAACCAACAGGAACTGAGGTTTTCTCGATAGCCCTTCAACAGCAAGGTGCATAGCCTTAATAGATGCCCTGAGAATATTCATTTCATCAATTTCATGGTTATCGACAAAAGCCACATTCCATGCTAAAGCTTTCTCTATTATCTCTTCCCGGAGATTATTTCTCTGTTTTGCTGTAAGTTTCTTTGAATCGTTTAATACAGGATGCCTGTAGTTTTTCGGCAATATCACTGCTGCAGCAACAACCGGACCGGCAAGAGAACCCCTGCCGGCTTCATCGCACCCTGCCTCTGTAAGATTGTGATACAGATATGATTTTAACATCAGGCATTACTTTTATGAAAGGTTAAAAATATGGAATAATTATGATCATGGATGGAGACTATAAGAAAAAATTGTTTCATTGCGGAAGAATATTAAAGTAAGTTATTAACACATTTATCAACAAAAAATGTTGATTTGTCAAAATATTAATTATTTTTGGACACTTCGTAAGGTTTCAGAATGGGGGAGAAAGGATTTAAAATATTGATAATCGGATTATTGTTTTCATGGACAGGTTGCTATTCGCAACAGTTGTCTCACCAGGTACTTGTACCTCTTGCAGGTGTTGTTTCGGTCAGCAATCTGAGCTATTCACAAACTGTTGGGGAGACAGCTGTAGAGATCGTTGGGTGTTCTGAATATCTTTTTACGCAGGGTTTTCAGCAGCCGGGAATAAAATTTACACCCGAGATACCGCCCCCTGGTACAGGAATGAATGTGTATCCGAACCCGGCATCGGATTTTCTTACAATAGAGTTGTTCGGTGAATCTGCAAGGACATTCAGGGTAGATATTATTAATGCTTCCGGAACAGTTGTATTCAGTGAAAGAAAGGTATTCTCAGATAAATTCTGGTACAGAGAGCCACAAAATATTGAAAATCTGATAAAAGGTTTTTATATGGTCAGGATCATGAGTGACGACAGGATGATCAACCGTACATTTAAAATTGAAAAGTTATAAACCTAAAAAAATATGGCTTCAGGGCTTTTTAGTAGATTCTCATTATTCGTTGTGCTTATTTTGGCTTGCACAAACATTTCCGGTCAGAAAAATGTACCGCTAGGAATTCATTACCAGGCTGTTGCCAGGGATAATTTCGGCAATGAACTGGTAAATACAAAGATCAGTGTCAAGTTCTCTATTATTTCGGAAGACCCTCTGTCAGCCCCCGTTTACCAGGAACTACACCAGGATGTAACCACATCCAAATTCGGGGTATTTTCAATTGTGATAGGCCATGGGATTCCTACCGGAAATTCTCCCTGCGCCTCCCTCTCAGAAATTGAGTGGGGAACGGCTAATCAGTATCTGAAGGTTGAAGTGAAATTTGAAAACGATTTCAGAGATATGGGAACAATGCAGTTTCTCGCTGTTCCTTATGCACTATATGCCCAGAAATCTCTTGAACCCGGACCGGAAGGCCCCAAGGGAGATCAGGGTGAGAAAGGAGAACCGGGCGATCCCGCATCTGACGACCAGACTCTATCTGTGGTAAATGTTGACGGATTTGATTACCTGAAAATTGAAGGGGGTAATCAGGTCAAAATATCATCTATTGAACGTGATGGTGATCCTGAAAATGAGATCCAGGACCTGGTCATCAATTCCGATGTCCTGAAAATAACAAATAATTCAGAAGCTACTTCATGGTCGCTGACTCGTTACCTTGATAATAAAGATGAACAGGCTCTTACCTGGGATGCTGCTAACCGGATTATGGGAATTTCAGGAAATGCAGGTACTGTTAACCTTTCCGAACTTGAGAATGATGCAGATGCCGATCCGGTAAATGAGATTCAGGATCTGCAACTGAACAGCGGGATATTATCAATTACCGGGAAGACCGATGCTAAGCAGATCAATATGAATGCCTACCTCGATAATACAGATAATCAAACACTTGAATATTCAGATTCAACAAATTCTCTTTCAATTGACGGTGGTAACAGTGTGACTTTGGGAAGAATGGTGGCGTTCAGGGCGAAGAATACTACCACTGATATTGCTTCAATTGCATCTTACCCTATAATGACTTATGATGCTGTAGACTATAATGTTGGAAATTTTTTAAATCCTGCAACTGGAGTTTTTACCGCTCCCACTGATGGCGTATATACATTCAACGTATCATATTACGCTGATGGCACAGGCAGCGGACGGGAATTAGCGATTTATGTTAATACAGTGCTCTATGAGAAGTTAGCAATTGATATTGGAACATTGGCAACAATTCCTGTCAAATCATTAACTTTGAGACTTAGTGCAACAAATACAGTTAGTGTTGTGGTATATACAGGGCTAGCGACACAGACAGGCACTGGAATATTTTCAGGTTTCAAAGTATACTAATATTATCACAGGATCATTTAACCGCCCTCTCTCCCTAAAACGGGATACTCCCCGGGGTAGAGTATTTAAGTTTTCAATCATGTTTTCAGCATTGCAATACCCGAATTCTAATTTTGAACGGCTTTCTTTCCTGTTTTGTGCGAAAGACACCCTAAATAAAGATGGTGTTTAATGATGCAATTCCTTTCTATGTCATTTCCCTGTTGAATCAGGGAGATTCCTCGCTGCGCTTCGGAATGACAATTTATTATTTTGTATGGGTGGGAAAGAAGTGGCGATTCGCAAACTCAATTTTTGATTTTCTTCGATATATTTCTGCGAATCGCCACTTCTTTCCCACTACACCAACGCCTCGACGTGTCATTCCGAGCGCCAGCGAGGAATCTCCGGCACTTTTAACCATTTGTCTTCAGTTAATCAGGCAGATCTTCAAGAATCAGTGGTTAAAGGAGGAATCTCCCCCAAGAGGATTATTCTCGCTTTCACGCATTCTCAGATAAGTCTAAACCCTTATCCCCATCACAAGTATATCATCGACCTGCTCTTCTTCTTTTCTCCAGTCCAAATGAGTCCTGAGGAGTTTCTCTTTTATCTCCCCTGCCTCAAGGTGGCTGATCTCAGAAAGAAGCTTCCTGAAATTTTTAGACAGGAATTTGCCTCCTTCAGCTCCGATCTGATCATAATAACCATCAGAGAACATATATACCATTGAGCCTGCCGGCACAACTATATCATTGTTGGCAAAACTCATTTCATTCGGATAGATACCAATCGGATTCCTGGTTCCCTTAACCTCTGTAAGAATCCCATTATCTACAATATACACCGGATTAATTGCCCCGGCATAATGCAGTTTCCCGGTATCTTTTTCAATAATACAGAGTGCCATATCCATTCCATCTCTCGACTCTCCCTCTTTCCCGGTTTGCCGCAGAGCATCCTTTATTCTTTTTCTAAGGCTGTCAAGTATATCAGCAGGTGTGAAAGTCCCTGAAATAATCAGATCATTATTCCGGTTAATTATATCAGAAAGAAGCGACATTCCAAGCATGCTCATAAATGCCCCCGGAACACCGTGCCCCGTGCAATCAGCAGCACATGCAAGCACCCTGCCGGCATTTAGCTGTTTCAGCCAGTAAAAATCTCCACTGACAATATCACGGGGGAGGTATAATATAAAAGAATCAGGTACTATTACTTGTTTAAGATCATCAGGAGGTAGCATGGCACTCTGGATCCGTTTCGCATAACGGATGCTATCTGTAATTGATACTTTCTGATATTCAACGATATCCTTTTGTCTTGCAATCTCAGCTTTCTGTTCCCGCAGGATCTGGTTATCTCTCTTCTTGATACTCAGACTTCTGAAGATAATAACCAGAATTAACAGCAACAACAGGGCACCTATAATAAGTGAGTTACGGCTGGTTTGCAATATTTTCTGATCTTTTTTCAGCAGTGCATTTTCTTTTTCTTTTCTTTCTGTTTCGAACTGAGTCTGCAGTTCAAGGATCTGCTTCTGCTTTTCAACTGTCATTACAGAATCCCTGGTGTCAGAATACTTGTTGAGATATGAGAAAGCTTTTCTGAAATTATTGAGATACGACCAGGTAAATGCCATTTCACGGTATGATTCGGCAAGTGCTGTTGGCGACCCTGTTTCAGTAGCGGTTTGTATGGCTTCTGTGAGGAGAATCCGGGCCTCCTCAGATTTGTGTTTATAATTAAGCAACCTTGCCATACTTATCAGTGATAATGCACTGTTTTCCCGGTTTCCCGCCTCAGTAAATATATTATATGATTTTCTGTAATTAACATAAGAAGAATCACTTAACCCAGTGTTTTCATATATCTGGGCAATCGAAAAAAGAGTATTTCCAATATCATTTGTACTCTGCAGTTTATAACCTGTTTTCAGAGCCTGCCTGTAGAACCACAAGGCCATTGTTGTACTATCGATCATTCCCGCAGTCTGGCCTAAAGAGATATACACCTTCAGTAAACCATAATCATTACCGGCTTTTTCAAATAATTCTATCGCTTCTTCATTATATTCCAGGGATTTTTCGTAATTATCCATCAGGTAATAAATGTTAGCAAGCCCGGTCTTGGCATATGCCATTAACTTTGCATCACCTAAACTTTCACTTATTGACTGGCCTTTGAGATAGTAAATAAGTGCGCTGTCGTATTTTGCCTGGTTTTCAAAAACCGTACCTATACAAAACAAAGATGTTGCTGACCCCGACTTCCTTAAGATCCGGTTATTAATCTCCAGCGATTTTTTATAAAACCCAAGTGCTGCCTCGTAATCATTTTTGGTGTGAGCTATAATCCCAAGGTTATTGTAACAGATTGCAATGCCTGACTCATCGTTAATATCAGACATTATTTCCAGTGCCTGCAAATTATACTTTTCTGCTTCGTTGTAGTTGCCTTTTAGCTGCTCAATGTTTCCAAACTGTATCAGGGCATTGCCTTTGCCTTTAATGAATTTCACTCTTTCCGCTTCATCAAGAGCCTTTTTTGCATAAAGCAACGATTCTTCAGGATCGCTAAACTGAAGCTCATGGGCAATCCTGTAGTACAAAATTATTTTACTTGTATCTCTTTCTTCAGTGGAGAGCAGGATTTTCAGACTATCGAGTTTTGAAATGCCCTGTCCTGAAAGGACTGTTGCGAGGCAGCTGATTAAAATGAAAACTAGTTTTCTTTTCATTCTGACATAAAAATTTGATAATAGTCGGTTGTATTAATCTTTTTGAAAATTAAGAAATTATTTTCTTCAGCCAAAAAGCTGGTTGTCTGTTAAGATATATAATTCCCCTTAAATAATTACATTTGCCAAAATTAGTTATATGGTAACCACTGAACAGATAAAAGACCTTTCAGGACGCCGCGATGCGTTGAGGAGGTATCTTTGACATCCCCGGAAAGCTGGAACTGGTCGCAGAAAAAGAAAAAATTTCACAACATCCCGACTTCTGGAATGATCCTAAACAGGCTGAAGAACTCCTGAGAAACATATCACTTCTTAAAAGCTGGACTATTCAATTTGACAGGGTCAACACTTCTGTTGAAGATCTTGTCGTTCTTAATGATTTTTTCAGGGAAGGAGAAGCAACTGAACAGGATGTTGATAACCAGTATGATAACTGCATAAAACTAATCGAGGACCTTGAAGTTAGGAATATGCTCCGGAAAGAGGAGGACCAGCTTGGAGCTATCCTGAAAATCAATTCTGGCGCCGGAGGAACGGAATCAAACGATTGGGCGGCTATGCTCCTTAGAATGTACCTGCGCTGGGCAGAACGCAATAATTATCCTACAAAAGAACTTGATTTTCAACCTGGCGATGAAGTCGGTGTTAAATCTGTTACTATCGAGATCGATAGTGAACAAGCTTATGGGTATCTTAAAAGTGAAAATGGAGTCCACCGACTGGTGAGAATATCCCCCTTCAATTCACAGGGTAAGCGACAGACAACTTTTGCTTCAGTATTTATCTCTCCGCTCGTTGATAACAATATTGAGATCGAGGTTAATCCCTCCGATATCACCTGGGAGACTTACCGTTCCAGTGGGGCCGGAGGACAAAACGTTAATAAGGTTGAAACGGCAGTCAGACTCCGGCATCATCCTTCAGGACTGGTGGTTGAAAATCAGGAGACAAGATCTCAGCTTAACAATAAGGAGAATGCAATGAGGATACTCAAGTCGCAACTCTATGAGCTTGAGCTTCGAAAACAGATGGAAGAAATTGCGAAAATTGAAGGTCTTAAGAAAAGAATTGAATGGGGCTCGCAAATCAGATCATACACTCTCCATCCTTATAAAATGGTAAAAGATCACCGTACCGGATATGAAACCGGTAACGTGCAGGCTGTTCTTGACGGCGACCTTAATGATTTTATAAAGTCGTACTTAATGGAATTTGCAGGGAAATGAGTAAGAAGGACAAACTTTTTGAACAATTTCCACCGGTAAGCACTAAGGAGTGGATGGCACGCATAGCTGCCGACCTTAAATGCGAAGACCTGAATGAAAGATTGGTATGGAAGACAAGGGAAGGATTTGATGTAATGCCATTTTACAGGCAGGAAGATATCGAAAATCTGAAATATATTGATACTCTTCCCGGACAGTTTCCATATATCAGGGGGAAAAAAACAGGTGGAAACAACTGGAGAGTAAGGCAAAATATTTCTGTCACAGATTACAAGGCAGCTAATGCGAAAGCTCATGATCTTCTGATGAAAGGCGTTGATTCAATTGGTTTTCTGATTTCCGATCCTGATACTATTTGTGAACAGAATTTCAATCTCCTTCTTGATGGGATCGTTCCCCAGGCTGTTGAGATCAATTTCCTTTCAAATGGCAGGGCAAAAGAGATAATCACTCTTTTCAATGAGTATGTGAAAAGATCTAATAGCGATCCTTCAAAGATTTATGGAGCTATCGAAGCTGATCCTCTCGGACGGCTGATGATGAATGGCACTCTCTGCATACCTGTAAGCCAGGGATTTGACTACCTGGCAGATCTCATCGGACTCTCATCTCCGCTTCCATGTTTTCGTGCGGTCCATCTGACAGCTTCAAACTTCGGGAACGCAGGCTGCAATATTGTTCAGGAGGTTGCATTTGGGATTTCAATGGGAGCAGAGTATATGGCGCAGCTTATTCACAGGGGTGTAAGCGCAGATATGGCAGCTTCAAAGATCAGATTTTCGTTCAGTTCGGGTCCCGATTATTTTCCTGAAATAGCAAAGCTCAGAGCTGCGCGGCTTTTATGGTCTGCTGTCGTAACCGGATTCAACCCTGAAACTACCGGGAGTGCAGCAATGGAGATCCATTGCATAACAGTTCAATGGAATAAATCGACATCTGATCCTTATATCAATATGCTTAAAACACAGACTGAAGCAATGTCGGCGATTCTGGGAGGTGCTGATTCCCTGACTGTTGAGCCATCCGACATTGTCTTCAGGGAGCCTGATGAATTCTCGGAAAGGATAGCAAGAAATCAACAGCTCATCCTGAAGGAGGAATCCTATTTCGAAAAAGTTACCGATCCCGGAGCTGGATCGTATTATATTGAAAAGCTGACATATCTTATTGCTGAGAATGCATGGAAACTCTTCATTGAAATTGAGGGAAATGGGGGATTTCTGGAATCGCTTAAAAAGGGATTTATTCACGAAAATATCAGGAAATCAGCAGATAAGATCAGGGATGCCGCAACTGGAAAGATGATCATTTTCCCTGAGCTGAAAGAGGTTCAGGAAACTATCATAATTGAAAGGCCCAGATTCAATCAGAAAGATATATTCAGTCTTCAGAAAGGAAAACCAGATCTTCATAAGCAGAACCTCTGGCTGACTTCAGAACATATTCCGGTAAAGAATGCCTATGCAAAGGAAGACCTGAAGGAGATTGAACATCTTGAATATGCAGCAGGTATACCGCCTTTCCTTCGGGGACCATACTCAAGCATGTATGTGGTACAGCCCTGGACGATAAGGCAATATGCAGGTTTTTCAACTGCTGAAGATTCGAATGCGTTCTACAGGCGCAATCTTGCAGCCGGTCAGAAAGGACTGTCAGTAGCATTTGACCTGCCTACACACCGCGGATATGATTCAGATCATGAAAGAGTTACCGGAGATGTTGGCAAGGCAGGAGTAGCTGTAGATTCGATCCTCGATATGAAAATACTCTTCGATCAGATCCCCCTGAATAAAATGTCTGTATCAATGACAATGAATGGAGCCGTTCTTCCGGTATTGGCATTTTATATAGTTGCAGCCATTGAACAGGGTGCAAA
>Ga0066601_10000606_pt1 | contig 14127 bp, 16 predicted proteins | sample Medcelwee11metaG_FD_59487 | JGI IMG/M metagenome (GOLD analysis project Ga0066601, IMG submission 59487) | Freshwater pond sediment microbial communities from the University of Edinburgh, under environmental carbon perturbations - Medium... | ecosystem: Environmental > Aquatic > Freshwater >... | reverse complement strand
GCGGCATGATGCAGATCGGCAAGAGCAAGGCGAAGGTCTACGTCGAGACCGACATGAAGGTGACCTTCGCCGACGTGGCCGGGGTCGACGAGGCCAAGGACGAACTCAAGGAGATCGTCGACTTCCTCAAGGACCCGCAGACCTACGGTCGCCTCGGCGGGCGCATGCCCAAGGGGGTGTTGCTGGTCGGCCCGCCGGGCACCGGCAAGACCCTGCTGGCGCGGGCGGTGGCCGGCGAGGCGAAGGTGCCGTTCTTCTCGATCTCCGGTTCCGAGTTCGTCGAGATGTTCGTCGGGGTCGGTGCGGCTCGGGTCCGCGACCTGTTCGAGCAGGCCCGGGCGCAGGCACCGGCGATCATCTTCATCGACGAGCTGGACGCCCTCGGCCGCGCCCGCGGCGTCGGCCCGCTGGGCGGCGGCCACGACGAGAAGGAGCAGACCCTCAACCAGCTGCTGGTGGAGCTGGACGGCTTCGACACCTCCGCCGGGCTGGTCCTGCTGGCCGCCACCAACCGTCCGGAAATCCTCGACCCGGCCCTGCTGCGCGCCGGCCGCTTCGACCGCCAGGTGCTGGTCGACCGGCCGGACAAGGCCGGGCGCGTGCAGATCCTCGAGGTGCACCTGAAGAAGGCCCACCTGGCGGCGGACATCGATCCCCAGCAGATCGCCGCGCTGACCCCCGGCTTCACCGGCGCTGACCTCGCCAACCTGGTCAACGAGGCGGCCCTGCTCGCCACCCGCCGGCAGGCCGAGGCGGTGACCATGGACGATTTCACCGCGGCCATCGAGCGCATCGTCGCCGGCCTGGAAAAGCGCAACCGCCTGCTCAATCCGAAGGAGCGGGAGATCGTCGCCCACCATGAGATGGGCCACGCGCTGGTGGCCATGGCCCTGCCGGGGATGGACGTGGTGCACAAGGTGTCGATCATCCCGCGCGGCATGGGAGCGCTCGGCTACACCATCCAGCGACCCACCGAGGACCGTTTCCTGATGACCCGCGAGGAGCTGGAGAACAAGATGGCGGTGCTGCTCGGCGGCCGCGCGGCGGAGTGGGTCGTCTACTCCCACTTCTCCACCGGTGCCGCCGACGACCTGGCCAAGGTCACCGACATCGCCCGCGCCATGGTCACCCGCTACGGCATGTCGGAACGTCTCGGCCACGTCACCCTGGAGCGCGAGCAGCACAGCTTCCTGGGCGTCGAGCAGATGTACGGCCTGCCGCCCCGCCACGAATACGGCGAAACCACCGCGACCGCCATCGACGCCGAGGTGCAGGCGATCATCGAGCGGGCCTTCCAGCGCACCGTGGCCCTACTCGAGGAGCGCCACGAACTGCTCGAACGCTGCGCCCGGCGCCTGCTGGAGGAAGAAACCCTCGACACCGAGCAGCTGGCCGAGCTGGTCGGGGCGGGGCGGAAGGACTCCGCCGAATCATCGGGAGCGACAGCGCAATGAACGACCGGCCAGTGCACGACGATCCCGCTCCGCTGCCCCCCGAGCCGCCCCAGGAGGGCGAGTGCTGCGAGGACGGCTGCGGCGAGGCCTGCGTCTGGGCGCACTACAACGAGGCCCGCGCCGAGTATGCCCGGACACTGGCCGAGTGGCAGGCCCGCCACGTCCGCGAGCCGGCCGGGTAGGGGTAGGGGGCCGGAGGCCTGCCGCCCGTTCGGAGAAGAAGAAGCCCCGTGCTCGGCCAGCCAGAGGGGTCGGCGTTCGGTTTCGGGGCACTTCGTGGGGCATGTATTCCCTGGGTTCGGCTTTCGCAAAGGGATACATGCCGGCATACACGGCGAGCAATGCTGGTGGGAACGAAAGGGACCGTGCAGAAACAAGAAAGCCCGCACAGGCGGGCTTCTTGGAGTGTTTCGCAGACTGCCGGAGGCAGCTAGAAACAAGGATTTGGTGGCTACACCGGGACTTGAACCTGGGACATCAGCATTATGAATCACCTATTGGGCGCCAGATTGCCCCACATAGCCGCATGAATCACGGCTTTCGGCGGTTGTCTCGTCTCGTAAAACCAGTGTTTTCTACGAAAAAGGGGTGATGTAGTCACATGGCCGGGTTGTAGTTGTTTTCGGCTTGGCATGCCGGCTCGTATCTGCTGCACATTTCGGCGAAGGCTACTTTGGCGCCTTGGCGGCAATCTCGATGGCGGAGCGATTCGGCCTGTTCGTTCATGCATACGCTGCTCCAGTCGATTTTTCCGTTGATTTCCAGCCACTGGAACCAGCCATAGACGTATTCACGCTGGCTGCCGTTGTAGTTTTCCCATTGCCAGGGTTCTGGACCTCGCCGGATTGCTTGGGGTTTTTCGCGGCGTTGGGGTGGTGGGTTGTATTCGGTGGGGCTGCTGACTGCCGCGATGGTGTTGATGTCCGTTCGTGGCTTGTAATTCTGATCGTTGAAGACGGTTTGCCGGGGTTGCGGTTCGGCCGGTGGTGGGGTTGGACGATAGGCGTGTATTTCAGGTGATGTTTGGCGAGGCGGGTTTTCTTTATGGCTTGCCAGGACTTCGGCTAGGGCGCGGGCTTTCGCGTCTTCGATGCGCTGTTGCTTGTCTGCATCCTGGTCGCCGATGTGGATAGCGTTTTTCAGGGTTGTTAGATCGATGGTGATTGGCTTGGCGAACAGGGCTATGGCCGCCCAGGCGATGGCCGATCCGCTGGCCAGGATTGCCAGGAATCGCCATCGGTTGCTTTTTCTGTTGCGTAGGTAGTAGGGGGCGTCGTCCCTGTCGGCTTTCATTCAGTTTCTTCTTCCTGTCTCGTTCGGGCGTGCCAGCGCCTAGCTACTTCTGCAGTGATCGCTATCCCGCGTTTTGACTGGGCAAGTTTCTGTTGGCTTCTTCATAGCCTGGGGCGACTTGACCGTTTGCAGGATCTACTTCTCCTTTCCATAGCCATAGGTCGTATTGGGGGAAGGCTTTTATTAGCTCGTCTAGGTCTTCCAGGCGTGGCTTGACGTCCTTATTTGTTGCGACGGTCTGCCATCTCCGGCTGTCGATTTTTGTGACCTTCGCCAGCTTAGCGGGGCCTAGATGCCTCACTAAAGCTCTAAGACGCTCTTCTCTCATTCCAAAGTGTTCTCAAAACATTAGCGCAAATAATTTGTTAGCAAATAGTTTGTCAGTATACTGGCCGCGCTGACAAATTATTTGCGATCGGTGGTTTGCATGGAACAGTCTGGAATAGTGGGGTTTTCAGTGCAAGGGATGCCGGAAAGGGTCACCGATTTCCGTGACTCGCCCTTTTGCACTTGTGAGGCTTTTGCCTTGATGCTCGACGTTTCCCCGGACGTCGTGCGTGGTTGGATCGAGAGCAGCACTATTCCGACCGCCAAGATTGGTCGCCGTCGCGTTATCAATCTGCATCGTCTGCGTCGCGAGCTGGACAAGGGCAAGTCGATCTTCTGCCAGGGGGATTACGCTGATGAATAACATCAAGCTTTCTGCGCATGAAGTTCGGGATGTTCGCCGCCTTGTTCTTTCGGCGCGTCTTTCTTTGCATCTTTCTCGGGATTGTCTTAAGCGTGGTGACGTTGAGCGTGCCAGGTATTACCGGATCGAAGTTCGCAAGGCGCTGTATAACGCCCGGTATATTCTAGCGGCTTCTCGGGTTGGGGGATTTGATCCTCAGATGATGTATTCGCGCTCTCGTCTTATCGCTGTTTTTCCGAAACTGCCGCAAGACAAGCTTTCCGAGGTTGCCCAGGATGATTCCGGTCGAGTATCTGCGGCTTCCGCATCTTCCGGATTGCGGTTGTTCCGTGTGTCATGTGTCAAGAATGGACGCAAGTCTATGCAAGCCGTTCGTTGTGCATTCTCCCGAGTGTCGTCCGGCTGGGCGCCCTTACCTGGAAAACGGTCGTTGGTGGGTCGAGAAAGCCAAGTGTGTTTGCCATCTTTCAAACAGTCGCCTCCCTAAGTATTGGCAGCTGGTCTATTCGAGTAAGGCCCCCCCAGTTGTGTTGATTCATGAACCTTTCGAACTGGAGTGATTGAAATGGCTATTCCTCCTCGACAAGAGCATATCGATGATAAGGAGGTTCGCTTTTACGTTTTTGCTCCCGCCTCGGTAAAGCTCGCTTTGCATCAGGAAGCCATTCAGCGTGGCGTTGAGTTCTGGCATCTCGGCGGGGCTGTTTTGGCTTCCTGGATTCGTGCAGGTTGTCCAGATTTTGAAGAGAAGGCGCAAGAAAGCGCAGAAAATGGAGAAGTTGAATAATGTCGTTCTTTATCCCGTCCGCTAAATCGAAGTTAACCCTGTTTGTTATCAACAAGGATTTCTACGTCAAGAAAGATTCCGGGGAAATGAGGGTTTCCATTCAGGCCCTGGTTCCTGCTGGTTCTGCTCGCCCGAACAAGAAAGGTTTTTCGGTCACCGAATATACCGCCGAGTCGGAAGTTTATGAGGCCCTGGATTTTTCCAATGGTCCGATGCTGGTCGAGTTCGAGGCCGAACCTCGCGAGTCGCGCAACGGCTTCGGCAATACCACCAACACCGAGCATTTGTTGTCGGTCGTTGCATTCCCAGGGCGTGCGCCTGCTGCTGCCCAGTCGGTAACCCCCAAGGTTGATTCGCCCAAGTCGTAATGCCTGGGACGGTTGTTAAGTGGCCCGGCCAAGTTGGGCATTGCCCTGGTGAGTGAGTCTCGCCGCCGAGCGTAAAGATCCGGGCTCTAGGTTGGAGGTGCCCCAGGCCACTCCGGACTCTCAGGTGGCGGACTGCGGGGGTGGGATCTCGTGCTGTGGGTGGCCTCCACTCGGTGGTTTGGCTAACACCAAAAAACCAGAAGGGGCGGGCCCGAGTTATCCACGTAGTCCACGGGCCGAAGCCCTCCCCACCCCCGTGCCGCCCCAAAGCGAGCTAAGGGGGTGGGGAGGGGGCCGTAGGCCGCCTGTGGGCCCACGTGGGTAACTCGGGCCCGGCCCTGTTCGCCAAGGGGCGATGAAAGAGTTTCGGACGGCGCAATCGCTTGCGATTGCGTTGGCTGAAACGGCCAGACAACTCGGTGTGTCGTCGTACTCCGGGCCAAGGGCACTTCCAACCTAGAGCCCAATCGTGAAAGGAGGCGGCGTATGGGATCGAACAGGAGGTGCCTTCAATGGATTCGATAGAAACGTATTTGGCAAATGTAACGCTGGGCGATCTGTTCGCCCTCCAGTTCTTCCACGGGCTGATTACTTGCGCAGCCCTGGGACTTATCCACGGTCATCAGAGGTAAAGGGTATGGCGTTCGATTGGGACACATACCTGGTCATCGCTGGGATCTATGTGGGTGCTGTAGGTATCGGCATCGCCTATGGCCAATTCCGGCTCAGCTGGAAGGAATTGATTGATGTCTCTACTTCCTGATTACAGGTGCAATATGGAAAACAACCAAGTTCAACAAGTATCCGCCAAGGTTGGCAAACCGTCCTGCCTGAACACTCTGGCGGTTTCGATTGCTGCTGCTGGTTCCACCGTACTGATGACCGCTCCGGCTCAGGCTGCGATCATTGTTCCGACTGAAATCACCGGCGTGTTTACCGACCTAGGCACGGCCTTCGCCACGCTGATGGGTGCGGGTGCCATCCTGTTCGGCGTTATTCGTGGCGGCGTCGCCTTGTTCAAACTGGCCTCCCGCGTGTTCTCCGCGGCCGGCGCCTAACGGCTAGTGCGGAAAGATGCGCGCGGCTTTCCGCACTCTGGCAACCCTCATGCTCTCGGCGTGGGGGTTTTCTTTTTGCGGTTCCGGAAAGTGTATTTGGTGCCGGGGGTTGGGGTGGGTTTGATATGGAGAGATTTTTAAAGGTAGTTGTTTTTTCTATTTTGGTTGTTTTTTGTAGTTTTTCTTTTGCCATCGATTATTTTTGGTCTTGGAATAACAATTGGGTTTATAAATATTCAGATCCGACATCTGCCTGCAAGGGGTATTATGATTATAATTCTTCTGGTTATTCTCAGTTTCGTGTTTCGTTTATAAATGAGACCACTTATAAATGCGAGGGTTTTCATACTCCTACTAGCTCTTGGTATTACAATAACGATGTAATGAGGAGTGGTAATTCGTGTCCTTCAGGTGCTACTTATAATCCAGGTACTGGTCTTTGTGATGCTCCATTAAGCTGCCCTGAAACTGATATCTACGCTGCCGTAGAGTGCACTTATACCGAGTCCTTAAAGCTCTGGTCTTGTCCTGGCGAGGTTTCCCAGGACGGCTGCGGCTTCATTACATCGCCTAACGGCAATACGCGTTGCGATTCTTCGACCAGCATCTGTGTCGGGCGCTATACCGGTACTGGCGAGGCTGCGGGCACTGGTGCCGATCCCTGTACTGAGTCCAGCTGCTCCGGTGCGCCTACGCCTTCTGAGCCGGCTTGCACTACCTATGAAGGTACGTCGATCTGTATTGCTGACGAAAACACCGGCTGCGGCACGATCAACGGTGTCGAGGGCTGTTTCACACCTGAGCAGAATTGCGGTACCTACAACGGCACTTTCGGGTGCTATCCCCAGGACAAGCCGAATCGCAACTGTGGCTATGCTAATGGCCAGCAGGTTTGTTTCGATCCGAACAACCCCACCGTACAGATTCCGTCTACTTCTCCCGATCATCCGGTCAACGGGGGGAATGCAGACGGTAATGAAAACAATGATCCGAAGGACCCTGCCGATACGTCTGGTACTGCTTCCTCGCAAGGGTCGGACTCTGGGGCAACCAATGAATCTATCGACCAGTTGGGCGAGAATCTGGGCGCGAAAATTGATAAAACGAATTCCTTGCTCGACGCTATAAAGGCGCTGCTTGGTGTTGAGTATGACAGTTCCGTAGAGTGGTCCGACGGTGAGGCGGGGGCTGTTGGCTCTACCCTTGGCCAGGGTATGGGGGATGCCCTGGGCACGGCGGTGGATGATGCGATTACCGCTCGCGATGCTGAAATTCAGACGGCTATTTCTGCTGTTCCCTCGACTGTTGATGCTTTGTTTGCCGATATTCCGGGCATACATTCGTTGGGCAGTTTCTTTCCTTCGGCTTCGGGGTGCTCTGATTATCAGATCCCTATAAACGCCATGGGTTTCAGTTTTGTCGTTACCTTGCCGGTTTGCTTTCTTTCTCGCTTTAAAGAATTGATCGAGTGGGTTTTGTGGTGCCTGACGGCCATTGGTGTCTGGAATATTTTCTATTCGGGGCTGCGCCTGGAAAATACCAAGGCATCCAAGGGAGGGTATTAAATGCCATTCATTATCGGTTTCTTGTCGCGTCTTATCTCGGTGTTGTTCACCAGGTCTTCCGCTTTTCTGGCTGCGGGTTTTACGGCTTTTATTGGTCCTGCCGTCGCTGCTTTTCTTAAGCTCTCTTCCAATCTTGGGAAAATTGCTTTGGGTACTGTCGCAATTGGGGCCGCTGTTATGGTGTTCTCTGTTGCTGTGGATTTGGCGCTTGGCGGACTTTCAGCATTAGCACCCGACGACATGGTTTCTGTCGGTCGAATGTTCATGCCTTCCAACTTGAATACCTGCATTAGCGTCCTGGTCCTTGTTCGGCTTAAGTCGCTGGTGTTCTTCTGGGTTGTTCGTCTATCTGAAAAGCTCGAGCGTTCGTGAGGTTTATATGTCTGCCTATGACTTTATTTTGCTTTCTCCGTTTTTTTTATTTTTGGTTCTTTTTTACTATCGACTCATAAAAGCCACGTTCTTTTGATCATGGCCGTCTATATCGTTACCGGCAAGCTGGGTGCAGGCAAGACCCTGCTCGCCATTCAAAAGATTCAGGAGTATCTGCGTGCCCGGCGTATGGTGGCGGTCAATATCGACGTGCGCATGGAAAAGCTGTGCCGGCCGGATAACCGTTATTCCCGGCTGGTGCGTCTGCCCGATCTGCCGTCCGCTGACGATCTGATTGGCCTGGGCGTGGGATGCGAGGTCTACGACGAAACCAAGTTTGGCGGCATCTTTCTCGATGAGGCGGGTGTCTGGCTGAACTCGCGGGACTGGAATCAGGGCGGGCGTTCCGACCTGCTCAAGTTCTTTTTGTTCCTGCGGAAACGGCGCTGGGATCTCTGGTTGTTCGTTCAGAATATCGGGGTGGTCGATAAGCAAGTACGTGATTCGATTGCCGAGCATGTGGTTTATATCAATCGCTGGGACAAGATCAAGGTTCCCTTTGTCGGTTTCATTGGTCGTATCCTGACGCTTGGTATCTGGAGTGGTCGCCTCCCTAAGTTGCATCATGCAATCGTCAAGTATGGTGCCAAACATAATTCGATGAAGGTTGACGAGTGGTATTACCGTGGTGAGGAGTTTTACAGCTACTACGACACGACGCAGGAATATAACAAGGATTACGACAAGGGTTCTTATTCGATGTTGCCGCCTGGATATACGCGGCGGCGTCTTCCCGTTTCTGCCCGTACGCTTAGGTTCTATATGCGCGCAACTCGCATTTTCTTTCGGCGCACTCGCGTTCTGAATGCCTTTTTCCTGGGGGGTTCCTGTGCTCTCGTTCTGTCAGTTTCTGTCTTCTCTGGTATCGCTGTGGTTAATCGGCCGTCTACACCTGAGCCTGTTTCTGCTGCGTTATCCAAGCCTGCGGCCAAGCTGGCCGATGATTACAAGTCTTTTCGTATTGCTTCTTATGGCCGTCTTGCTGGATCTGCTGTTTACGTTTTTGTGGATGGCGATGGAAAGCGAATCCATATGGACGACTTGTCGGTACGGGATGTGACTGTCAAAGATCGGGGGCCGCGTGAGGCTTTGTTAGTTCGGGGTGATGATTTCTTTTCGGTTTATCGTTGAGGTTTTTATATGTATATGAACTTTTCTTCTGCTTCTTTCAGTTTTCTTTGGTTTTCCTGTTTTCTTTTCTTTTTGAATTTCTTTTTTACTGCTTGGGTTTTTCTTCGCTTTAGGTATATTCTTTTTAAGCACTGCCCTGTATTTATTTTCAATAATGTTCTTCTCTCTTTTTGTGTTTGGCAGTCGCTATGATTTCTGAAAAGGATATTTTGCGCTTTCTTTATTTCTTTGTTTCTGTTCTTGCTGTTGTTGCATTGGGGCATTCTTATTCATGTAGTGCCTCTGAGCGTATCGAGCTTTATGACGCCACGCTCCAGGACTTTGTTGAATGGTCGTCCACTCAACTCAACCGCTCGGTTGTCGTTGGCGCCGACATTCGATCCGCTCCGATTTCCGTTTTCGCATCCTACGATTCGCCGGCTGCTCTGGAGAAGCTGGTCGAGGAGGCGGTGGTTTCCTCGGGGTTTCACTTCTCGTCCATCGGTGGGGTGATCCGGATTGGCTCGGCACCCTTCAAGGCGCCGCTCGACCTGGTCACGGAAGTTGTGCAGTTGCAGCACCTGCAGAGCGATTTTGCCTTTCAGGCGGTGCGTGATGTGCTGGCTTCACGGGCGGCCGGTGACGACAAGTCTGCTCCGACGGTATCCCAGGCGTCGGTGAGTCCTTCGCCGACTTCGAATGCCTTGATCGTCACTGCCACGCGGGACCAGCTGGCGGCTATTCGCACGGTGCTGGCTGAAGTCGACCGGCCTCGTCGGCAGGTGGTGATTACCGCCGTGGTCGCCGAGCTGGCCGACGATGACTTCGATGCTCTGGGGCTGAATGTCTCCCTCGATTCCGGTGATACCAGTTTGGCCGGTGTGACCATTGGCTCGTCCGACTTCGCTTCCGATCTCGGTTTCAGCCTGACGTTCTCGGGGCCGACCTTGGGTGCTTTCCTGCGTGCGGTTCGCTCCACGGGCAATAACAAGATCCTCAGTACGCCCCAGTTGCTGACGCTCAATCGCGAGGCTGCGTCCATCGTCGTGGGTCAGAACGTGCCTTTCGTCACCGGGCAGACCACCAGCGGTTCCACGCCGGCCTCCGATCCTTTCCAGACCATCGTTCGCCAGGATGTGGGGGTTTCTCTGTCCGTCACGCCGTTCATTACGCCGGCCGATGCTATCGAGCTTGAGGTGGAGCAGTCGGCCTCCTCGGTTTCCGACGACAGGACCGCTGCCGATATCATCACCAACACGCGGCGCATTCTGACCAAGGTACAGCTGAAGGACGGCGAGGGCGTGTTGCTCGGCGGCTTGCGTTCCGAACAGACGGACAAGTCCTCTTCGGCGGTGCCGATCCTTTCGGAGATTCCCTGGTTGGGGAAGGTCTTTCGGTCTCGTTCGTCTCGGGTTAGGGCTACCAATCTCGTCGTGCTGCTGACTGCCAAGGTTTACCGCGAGGGGGATGCTGTAAAGGTGCCTGATGCGTTGCGCGAGCCGGCGCGGCTCATGTTGCCGGCTCTCGGCATGGCTCCTGGGGGCATCGGCGCAGCCGGTGACACCGGGGGCCAGGTCGAGGGCCGTTCTGGTGGGTCTGCTTCGGCCCGGGTTCGCCCCTGACGTCCCTGTAGCACGTCATATAGATAGCTTTTTGGAAACTGGTTGTACCAGATAGTTGCATAGAAGGAATTTTCAGGAATGCGTACTCCCCAGGATCAAACCCGTTTTTCGGCTATCACCGAGGATGCGGCGCACCAGCGGGTTTTTGTCGATCCTCAAACCTTGGTGCAGACGGACCTTTCCCATGTTCGCCTGCTGCGCTGTGCCGTCGATACCGTCCGCCAGTTGTATCGGGGGCGTCCGCGTTCCGAGGTGTTGGATCTGTTCGAGTCGTCCGGTCTGGTCGAGTTTGCCGGTTATCAGTGGCATGCGGGGCGCGTCGGTCGGGACTCGGGGTATCAGTTCAAGCTGCAGAATGCGGATTTGGGGTTGATTGCCCTGGTCAAGAATCACAACGTCAAGGCCGATTCGGTGGGGGCTCATCTCAAGTTCGAGGTGTCACCGCATTTGATCGACAATCGCAGCCCTAAGCAGCTGCAGGAGTTGTTGGACGGTCTGGCGGTACAGCTGCTGACGCAGTGCGAGGCCAATCAGTGCGCGGTTCATCTTGCCCTCGATGTGCAGGGTTGGTATCCGCCTGCCGATCTGGTGGCGCGCATGCATTGCCGGGCTCGTGCCCAGCGGGATTTTTCCGGTGTCGAGCGTATCGAGTACGACGAAAGGGCCGCCGTTTACGGTCGTGGAAAGTCGTTTCTGTTCGGCTCCGCGTCCGGGATGCAGCTGGCGATTTACGACAAGACCGCCCAGGCGCGGGCTATCGACAAGCTGGACTATTGGGAATCGGTTTGGCGGCGCACCGATAACCCGTTCGATGAGTCCGATCCGTTCAACTATGACTCTGCCGTTCCGGTCTGGCGTATCGAGCTGCGTTTCCATCATGGCGTTGTTCAGCAGTTCGCCGATGGTTCTGCGGATATTCGTACCGGGGCGATGATCGATACTCGTACCTTTGCCGAGCTTTCTGCTCATCTTCAAGGTTTGTGGCAATACGGTCTTCAGGCGTTCAAGCTCCTGGTCCGGCCTGGAATGTATGACGCTTTCTGGACGTTGATCCGTTCCGATGTGCGGGTCTTTGTCGAGGCTGCATCGCTGGTCGATGACACCGACTATCGCCGGCACTACAAGACTTCTCGGGGATTCAGCGGCAAGAATGTCGAGCTTTTCCTGGGAAACTTCGTATCGCTCCTGGTCCGTGAGCGTGTCGGGGCACAGCGGGCGTTCGAGCGTCTGCAGGACTGGGAATGCTGGTCGGTCATTCGCGACCATTACGCGGCCAAGGGTAAAAGCGAGCGCGACATCTACCGGCACATTCAGGAGCTGATGCAACTCCGGGTTGTGCGTTGGGGGCGTGCTGTATGACGGTGCGCAAGGACGGCAAGACCTGGACGGCCGACTTTTACGAGAATGGTCGGTCCGGGCGGCGGATTCGCAAAAAGGGCTTTCCGACCAAGTCGGCTGCTCTGCGCTATGAGCAGGATTTTTTCGCCTCGTTGTCGTCTACGGGGCGTCCGCTGGATGATCGTCTGGGCGATCTGGTGAACCTGTGGCATGAGCTGCACGGCTGTACGCTCAAGGATGCCAAGTATCGTCTGAGTCGGACTCTGGCGATCGCCGAGCGGTTGGGTAATCCGTTGGCGTCGTCGTTCGATTCGCTGGCCTGGGCGCGTTATCGGCAGGCTCGGTTGTCCGAGGTGTCGCCGCATACGGTCAATCATGAGCAGCGTTATCTGTCGGCGGTGTTTTCGGAGTTGGCGCGGCTGGGGGCCTGGACGGGGAAAAATCCGATTGAGGGAATCCGGCAGATCAAGACGGACCAGGTCGAGCTGTCCTTTCTTGAGCTTCCCCAGATTGACCGGCTCCTCGAGGAGTGTCGGCGCAGTACCAACAATCATACCTATCCGGTGGCGTTGCTTTGCCTGGCTACCGGGGCGCGTTGGGAAGAGGCGGAAAGCCTGCAGCGGTCGGCGGTGTTCGGTGGGAAGGTGCACTATCACCGGACCAAGAATCGGCAGAGTAGGGCGGTTCCTATCCCGGCTGAGCTGGAGCGGTTCGTCCTCGAGGTCGGCATGCCTGGAACGGGACGGCTGTTCATGTCCTGTCGTTCGGCGTTCCGTGGTGCTTACCAGCGTTGTGGTTTCAATACGCCCGGGCAGTTAACCCACATTCTGCGGCACACGTTCGCCAGTCATTACATGATGGGCGGTGGTGACATTCTGGCGTTGCAGCGGATCTTGGGGCATGGCGACATCAAGATGACCATGCGGTACGCGCATTTGTCGCCTGAGCATCTGGAGTCGGCGTTGCGGTTTTCGCCGCTGGCTCAGTGTGGACATGCTGTAGTCACTTCGTAGTCACCGGCGCAACAAAAAAGGGGCCAGCTTTCGCTAACCCCTTGTTTTGTTTGGTGGCTACACCGGGACTTGAACCTGGGACATCAGCATTATGAATGCTGCGCTCTAACCGACTGAGCTATGTAGCCAAGTGGCGCGCATTATTCTCTCCGGCATTTCGGGTGTCAACCCTCGTTCGATAAAAAAATCAGGAAAATCCGGGTGTTGCCGATGCCGGGGGAAAGCGCGGGGGAGGCCCGTCACTCCGGATGGCGGGCAAGCCTTGCCGCGTGTGTGGGGCGGCCGAAAGGCTCAGCGTGCGCAGGGAAAGCGTCAATCAGCCGTGGCGGTCTCTGCCGGCAGCAGGATGTCCAGAAGCCTGGCACTGCGTTGCGCTTTCTCCGCGAAGTCGGTTCCGGCCTGCACTTGCGACAGGCTCTGCTGGTAGGCGTAGATCAGCCAGGCGCGGTCGCGGGCTTCGGTTTCGTTGCAGCCGAGCTGCATCAGCAAGCCTTCGATATAGCTCAGGCGATGACTGTCGACCTCGTCGATGGCCTGGCGCGCCTGTGGATCGCGGCGGGCCCAGCCGCGGATGCCGATTTCGGTGGAGGCCGCCTCGCGCGCAGTATTGCCGTGCAGGGGCAGTTCGAGCAGCTGCTTGAGCTGTTCCCGTGGACTGGTGCGGGCATTGCGCAACTGGTGGATGACACTCTCGGTCGCCCGGGCGCGCCAGTCGCTGAGGATGCTTTCGAGCAGTTCGCCGCGACTCTTGAAGTGGTAGTAGAAGCTGCCGCGGGTGATGTCCAGCTCCTTCGCCAGGGTGTCGACCCGGACCGAATCGATGCCGCCTTTGACCAGCATGCGCTGGGACGCACGGATCCAATCTTCGCGGGTGAGGGGGGAGCGTGCGGACATGGTCGTCTTTCTTCGTGCGGTCGGGATCGGGGCTTCGGGCGCGGCGTACAAGCCTAACCGATTGATCCTATGGCTGGAATAGGGACGGCTTTTCGCCACTTTTATCCACCCGATCGCGTTCGACTTTCACCGTTGCTCTTCAGGGGCGCCCTGTCTGCGGCCACCTGTCGGTGTCGCTGGGGGCTTTTGTTTTTTGTATACAGTAGTGTATGTTTATTCTGGCTTGTGCATCTTGCGCCAGAAGATCATGTGTATTTCTGGCGTATTGATGGCTTTTATCCGGGATTTATCTTGCTTGTGCGTGAATACATATGTGTACCTTTATTGGGCGGTCGGCCTGATCTAGGGTGCATCCGGAGCAGGGCCGGGATCAGTTCCGCCAGGCCCATCCAGAAAGAGGAGGAACAATGAAAACAACCACCAACCTCTGTGCGATCGAGAGCACGCCGCCTTTGGCCGACCTCGACCGCATCTGCGACATGCAGGAAGGCCGCATGGCCGG
>Ga0066601_10000596_pt1 | contig 14227 bp, 10 predicted proteins | sample Medcelwee11metaG_FD_59487 | JGI IMG/M metagenome (GOLD analysis project Ga0066601, IMG submission 59487) | Freshwater pond sediment microbial communities from the University of Edinburgh, under environmental carbon perturbations - Medium... | ecosystem: Environmental > Aquatic > Freshwater >... | reverse complement strand
CGCCTGTCCATGCGGGTTTTAGCGTTTCAAATCCATACGAAAGGTATAATTTAGCTATATCTTGCGTTGTCATAAATTATTCCTATGTGGCTTTATTTTGCCAAGAGTTAGATTGTTTTATTATACCATATAAATGGTATAATATGACTATATTTGCTGTCCGCTACACACTGAAACTTGGTTGCGGTGGGAGAATGAAGAATCTTGCTAATTTAGGAATGGACATACCCTGACTATCAGTCAGGGAACAGCTATAAGGCGAAACTCTTGTCCTCGTCTTAGAGTCCCGGCTCGTGACATCGCTCCACCGATGTCACGCCGCTGTGGGCGCTCCGTGCCGCGAGACCACAATGCTATAATCTGGTCACTTCGTGATTCTCTGGGTTAAGACGGCTTTTTGACAAACTTAACCAAACGATTTGGGCCTATTTTGATAGGCAAAGTATTTTCAACCAGGTTTGTACGCGCTTGAATACTGAGACCGTCAATTCTTCAGACCGACATACGCCAATGATGCAGCAGTATTTGCGCATCAAAGCAGCACATCCCGACATCTTGTTGTTCTACCGGATGGGGGATTTTTATGAATTATTTTATGAAGATGCCCAGCGGGCGGCGCGTTTGCTTGACATCACTTTGACACAACGCGGCAGCAGCGCGGGATCGCCGATACCGATGGCGGGCGTGCCTTATCATGCGGTGGAAGCCTATTTGGTGAAACTGGTGCGCCAGGGCGAATCGGTGGCCTTGTGCGAGCAAATCGGCGATCCGGCGACGGCGCAAGGGCCGGTCGAGCGGCAAGTGGTGCGCATCATCACTCCCGGCACTTTGACCGATGCGGCGTTGTTGGAAGAGCGCCACGATAATTTGCTGGCGGCGATCCACAGCGACGATGGCGAACAGTTCGGGATAGCCACGCTGGACTTGGCCAGCGGGCGGTTTCGGGTGCTGGAAGTGCCGGGGCGGGCCTTGTTGGAAGCGGAATTGGCGCGTTTACAGCCCGCTGAATTGCTGCTGGCTGAGGACAGTCCTTGGCCCGCGCCGCTCGATCTCACCGTGACCCGGCGTCCGTCTTGGCATTTTGCCCAAGACGGCGCACGGCGTTTGCTCAATCGGCAGTTTGGCACGCAGGATTTGACTGGCTTTGGTTGCGAGGAATTGACCGTGGCGATTGCCGCTGCGGGGTGTTTATTGCAATACGCCCAAGACACCCAGAAGGCTGCTTTGCCGCATGTACAGGGCTTGCTGCTGGAACGGCACGATGATGCCATCGTGCTGGACGCGGCCAGCCGCCGCAATCTGGAACTCGACAGCGCTTTGTCTGGCAAGTTGAGCCACAGTTTGATTCATGTGTTCGATCACTGCGCCACGCCGATGGGCAGCCGTTTGTTGCGCCGCTGGTTGCATCGTCCGCTGCGCGATCAAGCGGTGTTGAAGGCGCGCTTACACGCTGTCAGCCAGCTACTGGCGGCGTTGCCGGACAGTGGTTTATACGACCTGTTGCGTGGTATTGGCGATATTGAACGGATTTTGGCGCGGATCGCGCTCAAGTCGGCACGGCCTCGCGATCTGCACCAATTGCGCCACGCTTTCGCGGCGTTGCCGGGTCTACAGGCTCAATTGGCTACGCTGGACAGCCCACGCATCGGCACGCTGGCTGCCGAGATCGGTAGCTTTCCAGAGTTGCATGAGTTACTCAGCCGCGCCCTGCTCGACCCGCCTGCGGTGTTGATACGCGAAGGCGGGGTGATTGCACCGGGTTTTGATGCTGAACTCGATGAATTACAACAGCTTGGTCAAAATGCGGGGCAATATCTGATCGACTTGGAACAGCGCGAGCGGGCGCGTACCGGTTTGCATAATCTCAAAGTCGGCTATAACCGCGTGCAAGGCTATTACATCGAACTCAACCGCAGCCAAGCCGAGTTGGTGCCGCCGGATTATCACCGCCGCCAAACCCTGAAAAACGCGGAACGTTATATCACGCCTGAATTAAAGAGCTTTGAAGACAAAGCCTTGAGTGCGCGGGAACGGGCGCTGGCGCGGGAAAAAGACTTGTATGAGGGTTTGCTGGAACGTCTGAGTTTAGAACTCACTGCCTTGCAAAGCGCTGCTGCGGGCTTGGCTGAATTGGATGTGTTGCTCAACTTTGCCGAACGGGCTGAACGCTTGCGCTTAAATCCGCCCAGTTTCAGCCCGCAACCGGGTTTAGAGATTCAAGCAGGCCGTCATCCGGTGGTGGAAGCCTTGCTGGATACGCCCTTCACCCCCAATGATGTCAAACTGGATACGCATCGCCGGATGTTATTGATTACTGGCGCGAATATGGCCGGAAAATCGGTGTTTATGCGTCAAACTGCGCTGATTGTGATTCTGGCCCACATCGGCAGTTATGTGCCAGCACAGCGGGCGGTGATCGGGCCGATAGACCGGATTTTTACCCGCATCGGGGCCAGCGACGATTTGGCGGGCGGGCGCTCGACGTTCATGGTCGAGATGACCGAAACCGCCAATATTCTGCATAACGCCACCCGTCTCAGTTTGGTGTTGATGGATGAAGTCGGACGCGGTACCAGTACCTTTGACGGCCTGTCGCTGGCTTGGGCCTGTGCCGAACACCTGGCGCGTAAACTCGGCACTTTCACCCTGTTTGCCACCCATTATTTTGAATTGACCCAATTGCCCAGCCTGTGCCCCGGCATTGATAACGTGCATCTCGACGCGGTAGAACAGGGCGATAAGCTGATTTTTCTACACCAGGTGAAACCTGGCCCGGCTAATAAAAGTTACGGCTTACAAGTCGCTTTGCTGGCTGGGGTGCCGCGTGCGGTGGTGCAACGTGCCCGCAGTCATCTTAAACAATTGGAAAAACAGCAGGCCGAGGTGATTAAACCAGAACAAGTGGATTTGTTCGCGCCTGCGGTTGAAATCGCGCCAGAAATCCATCCGGCCTTACTGGCTTTAAGCAGCCTCAAACCCGATGAACTCAGTCCGCGCCAAGCCCAAGCGGTGTTATATCGTTTATGGGAATTGGCGCAGGAGAATTATAAACCGGACAGATCTTGAAGACCTGCCCGGTTTTCCGGGAGGTTGTATTAGGATTCAAGCCGCCGTTCCATCGCCGCTAAGCTTTTGGGCGCGGCGGCGGTCAACACCTCATAGCCGGTGTCTGTCACCAAGATGTCGTCTTCGATCCGAATGCCGATGCCGCGCCATGCTGCGTCAATTTTTGGCTGGCCTTTGGCGGCCTTGAGCGTGGGTGCGAAATACAAACCCGGTTCAATGGTCAACACCTGACCGGGAGCCAGCACTGCAGATTTTTTGCCTTGTTTGTACATGCCCACATCGTGTACGTCCAGCCCCAGCCAGTGACCGACGCTGTGCATATAAAAGGGCTTGTGTGCGCCTTGTTTTAATAAATCCTCGCTACGGCCACGCAATAAATCCAGTTCAATCAATCCCTTAATAATCACCTTGGCGGCGATGTCATTGATTTTGGCGTAAGTAGTGCCCGGATGGATGGCGGCTATCGCCTGGGTTTGCGCTGCCAGCACCAGGCTATACAGCGCCCGTTGTTGGCGGTTGAAACGGCCATTGACTGGAAAAGTGCGGGTAATATCGGCGTTGTAATAAGCGCAAGCGCAGGCAGCGTCGATCAATAACAAATCGCCATCGGCCAGCCGCGCTTGATTGTCCACATAATGCAGCACACAAGCGTTGGCACCGCCCGCGACGATGGAACCATAGGCCGGGCCGTCCGCGCCTTCCCGGCGAAACACCGCTTCGATTTCCGCTTGAATTTGATATTCATAGCAACCGGGCCGGGTCAAAGCCAAAGCTTGTTGATGCGCCAGCGCTGAAATCTCTGCTGCTCGGCGCATTAACGCCAATTCGGCAGGGCTTTTGTGGGCACGCAAAGGATGCAGTAACAGCCCCGGATCGGCGAGTGCTTGCGGGCCGCTTTGTTTGGCGTACTGGCTGACGATGCGCTGCCAGTGTTTGATCAGGCGCAGATTGAAGGCTTGGTCTGCGCTAAAATGGTAATAAATTTGGGCAGCGGTTTGTAGATAGGCCGGTAATTCTGCGTCTAACTGGCCGATAGCATAGGCTTTATCTGCGCCGTAGTCTTGTTCAGCGCCTTTGACACCGACCCGATAACCGCTCCATTGCTCCTGTTGTGGGTCTTTGTCACGCACAAACAGCACATACTGATGTTTTTTATGTTGAGGGGCGAACACCGCCACCGCATCCGGTTCGTTGAAACCCGTCAAATAATAAAAATCGCTGTTTTGCCGATAGGGATAGTCTACGTCGTGGTGCATCACCGCAGGCGGAGCGCTACACAGCACGGCCACGCCTGCGCCCAACGACTGCATAAAACGGGTGCGCCGCGCTTGGTATTCTTCAGAACTGATCATGCGTTTGCCTCTAAAACCGCGTTTAAAAAATCGGGAAATCATAACGAATCAAACAGAGTGAACACAATGCGGTCATTCTGTGGGTTTTTACAGTCTGTCACACAGGAATCAAGCAGTATGCCGATTTATCTAAAAATCACCGGAGCCGATGGCAAAGTGTTTACTGGCAGTTGTGAAGTGAAAAACCATGTGGGCGAGATTGAAGTCATCAGTTGGTCACAAGATTTTCAATATGTGAAAGTAGAATTGGATGATGATCTGGACGATATGATCAACGAAGCCAGTTTAGCCGTGGATAATATCGCCCGTTTGCGGATTCAGGATGCCGAGGCACTTCAGGCAGATATGGCGGAAATGAAACGGCTTAAAACCCAGTTTTTTCAAAGCGGCGGCCAGAATTCCAGAGACTTTGTGCATCAGTTATCCCGTTGGCAACAGCGTACCGCTCAAAAAGCCTCGACACTTGAACGCCGCGAACAACAGCGCCACATCCGTCTCAAACAAATCGCCGTGTTACCCAAGATTTCTCAGGCCATTGATTTGGGCGATGAAACCAAACCCGCTAAACTGGCGGTGACACAGCGTTTATGGAAAGCACTCGCAGCGCGTGGTGAACAGGCGCTGGATAATTTACAAAATATACAACAAGTGCTGAATGAAACATTGCAAGAATCACTAGATAGCGGTTTGAGCGAAGCTTCCACTCACGACCCTTTTCTTTTTGAAAAAGCTTTAGATGCGGCTTCTCCGCGTCTCTTTGAAGCCTGTTGTCGTGGCGAAAAACTGCGCGACTGTGTGTTTAAGATGTACCGCCCTTTGAGTTTAGATAAAACCGGCACGCAAGCACTGACTCAAGCAGAGAATTGTTATTTGACGGTGACACTGAGTAATGCGCTAATCAGCAGTTATGGGATTGCTGGCAGGGAAGAATTACCCAGTGAAAGCATTGCTATTGATTATAGCAAAGCTGAGTTTTGTTTTATTTCTGGCGATGTCAGCACCGGTGGGCCAAATTCGCCTAAAACCATCGCCTTGGATTGGGCGGCAGGCGAAGCGATATTGAAATAACTGACCTGACGCAACACTTAAAAAAACAACACAAAAGTCACGAAAGACACGAAAGACACAAACGCTGGTGGCCGTTTGTGACACTGGTGTCGCTTGTGTTTCTTTGTGCTGTTTATAGCTTTTGCGCTGGCAGGCCAATCGTTGCCGAGACGAATATGGACTATTGTTGCCGCTGCGGTTATGCTCTCGTCAGCCCTTGATTTATAGGGGAAACGCACGCCACGCGCCTGGTGCGATACTGACCGGGTGTGGTTGAAGTCAGGAAAAACCAACAAGCAGCAAACATGTCCATACAAATTACTCAGCGCATCGCCGACGAATTAGCGGTGCAAGCGCGCCAAGTACAGGCCGCGATTGAATTGCTAGACGGCGGCGACAGCGTGCCGTTTATTTCCCGTTATCGCAAAGAAGTCACTGGTGGTCTCGATGACACCCAATTGCGCACTTTAGAGGAACGTCTTGGCTATCTGCGCGAACTCGAAGAACGCCGCGCCGTGGTACTGAACAGCATCAGTGAACAGGGCAAATTAACCCCGGCTTTGGCTGCCGACATTGCCGCCGCCGATACCAAAACCCGCTTGGAAGACTTGTATTTACCCTACAAGCCCAAGCGCCGCACCAAAGCGCAAATCGCCCGTGAAGCGGGTTTAGAGCCGCTGGCGTTGGCATTACAGGCCGATCCCAGTTTATTGCCAGAATCCGTAGCGGCGGCTTATGTGAACGCCGACAAAGGGGTGGCGGATGTCAAAGCCGCACTAGAGGGGGCTAAACAAATCCTCATGGAAAATTTCGCCGAAGACGCCAGCTTATTGGGCGAATTACGCGATTATCTGTGGGAAAACGCGATTCTAGTCTCCAAAATGGCGGAAGACAAAGCCGAGGAAGGCGCTAAGTTTGCCGATTATTTTGACTACGCTGAGGCGCTTAAAGCGATTCCGTCACACCGTGCCCTGGCGCTGTTTCGTGGGCGCAATGAGCATATTTTGCAACTGACCTTGCAGGAGAATGCGGCGGCGTTGGCCGATTTGCCCACGCAGAGTTTGGGTTATTGCGAAAGCCGCATCGCCCAGCGCTTTCATATCGGCCCTGAGCATCGCTGGTTGCTGGAAGTGGTGCGCTGGACTTGGCGGGTTAAGCTGCGCACCCATCTGGAAGTGGAATTGTTGATGCGTCTGCGCGAGGCCGCTGAAAGCGAGGCGATTAAGGTCTTTTCTCATAATCTCAAAGACTTGCTGCTGGCAGCGCCCGCCGGTGCCAGAGCCACGATTGGGCTAGACCCCGGCTTGCGCACTGGTGTTAAAGTCGCGGTGGTCGATCACACCGGCAAGCTGGTGGAAGCGGGCGCGATTTATCCCCACGCCCCGCGTAATCAATGGGAGGAGTCTATAGCGGTGTTGGCGTTGTTGGCAGAAAAGCATCGGATCGAGCTGATCAGCATCGGCAACGGCACGGCTTCGCGGGAAACTGATCGCTTGGCCTCGGATTTAATCAAGCGTCATCCCGCACTGAAACTCAGCAAAATCGTGGTGTCTGAAGCGGGCGCTTCGGTGTATTCCGCGTCTGAATTGGCGGCTAAAGAATTTCCCGATCAGGATGTGACGGTGCGTGGTGCGGTGTCCATCGCCCGCCGTTTGCAAGACCCGCTGGCGGAATTGGTGAAAATCGATCCCAAGGCGATTGGGGTCGGTCAATATCAGCATGATGTCAATCAAAGCCAACTGGCGCGCACTCTGGACGCTGTGGTGGAAGATTGCGTGAACGCGGTCGGTGTCAACGTCAACACCGCTTCGGCTCCGCTGTTGGCACGGATTTCTGGACTGAATCAAACCCTGGCGAATAATCTGGTCGAATACCGCGATCAGCACGGGCGTTTCAAAAGCCGTCGCGATTTTCTGAAAGTGCCACGCTTGGGTGCCAAGACCTTTGAACAAGCGGCAGGTTTTCTACGCATCACCGATGGCGACAACCCGCTGGACGGCTCAGCAGTACACCCGGAAGCTTATCCGGTGGTGGAACGGCTGCTGCGCAGCACGGGTAAAAATATCAAGGAGTTAATCGGCAATGCGGCGTTTTTACGCCAACTCAAACCGGCTGATTACACCGACGAGCATTTTGGGGTGCCCACCATCAGCGATATTTTTCGCGAACTTGAAAAGCCGGGCATCGATCCGCGTCCTGAGTTCAAAGCCGCCGCCTTTAGAGAAGGGGTGGAATCGCTGGCTGATCTTCAGCCGGATATGATTTTGGAAGGGGTGATCACCAATGTCACTAATTTCGGGGCTTTTGTAGACATCGGTGTCCATCAAGACGGCCTGGTGCATATTTCAGCTTTATCCGATAAATTCATCAAAGACCCCCGCGAAGTGGTCAAAGCCGGCGATGTGGTCAAGGTGAAAGTGCTGGAGGTGGACTTAAAGCGTAAGCGGGTCGCGCTCACCCTGCGCCTCACCGACCAAAGCCGCGATCAGGTGCCCAGCAACGAGGCGGGCGCACGCCCAGCGGCTGGCAAACCAGCACGCCGTCCCGAGCAAAATCGCAGCAACGAGCGCAACCATCCGGCGGGACAACCGCAACCATCGGCCTTGTTTGGTGGTGCGATGGCGGAAGCGTTGGCACGGGCGAAACAGCGCTGAGTTTGGTTCCCTTCGACTCCGCTCAGGGAGCGGGTAGGCCGTTCCCTGAGCGGAGTCGAAGGGGACGAAGAGTGCCGTTCCCTCCCTTCGACTACGCTCAGGGCGAGGAGCGGAGCCGAAGGGGACAAAGATAGCCGTTCCCTGAGCGGAGCCGAAGGGAAACCCCTATCAGGAGGCCGTCGCCTGTTGTGGGACTTCAAACAGCCGATTGATTTTATGCACAATCCGATTTTTTGAGGCGGCGGCTTTCATGAAAATCACCACCGATTCCAGTTCGCCAATCGCGGCTTGGGCATTAACCCCCATCTCATCGAACAGCTTTTTGACCTGACCCCCGCAAAAATCAATCAAAAATGCGTCATCACGCGCCATGCCAATAGCCAGACCGACCAAATAGGGCGTGGCCTTATCGCCGCGTTTTAGGGCCACTTTCATCGCGAATTCTTGCCAAGCTTGCATCCAACGGGTGCGCTCGGTTTCGCTGATCCGGGAGACATCGGTGCGCAAAAACAGAATCATGGAATTCATGTTTTTTGACAGCATCAACGGCTGCACATCACTGCTGCGGTGAATCGCTTTGGTGTGATGTTCTACGCAATGTTCACATTGATAGTATTGCGCCAAGCCTAGGGCCACGCACTCTTTTTGCTGATAAGTCAGGTAAGTCTCCCACTTCTCGTCGCCGTCGGTGCCACTGAATACCATCATGTGCATGAGTGTCATTAAATCAGACACATGGGTGGGAAATATTTTATCTTTAAACACGGTACTGCTCATATCCGACAATCCTTCAAAGTTGTCAAAAAATAGTTGCCTGATGGCAACCCTTCCCCCTCTTAATCCCTTGGAATTGGATAGGCTGTTATTGGTTTATAGTAGCGACAGCATACCGGGTTTCAAGCCAGCAAGTCACGCTTTGCCACTGCAAGCGCTGCACAAAATCCCGCCCATACGCGCCATTGCTGGGTTGCCGAGTCAGTGCGGGGGAGAGTGTGGCAGCACAAAAACAAGCACACCGCTGGGCGCGGTATGCTGTGGAGAGATTAAAAACGGCTTATTTTTTATTGATGGGTGAGGCAGGATCGAGCAGATACGCCGTGAGGTGGGCAATTTTTTCTGGGGTCAGAATCCCTTTATGGCCTAAACGCGGCATTTGTGAGCAGGGTACCACGGCTTGCGCGTTGTAGATTTTTTCATAGGTGTATTTGGTGACCGCCTCGGTATTACCACGCGATTTGCCATAGCCAGTCAGGGTTGGGCCGATGGTGCCATAAGCCACTTCTTTGGCATCGCCGCCGTGGCAAGCATAGCAGTTGCCGCCGCGATCCTGATCTGGCTTGTCTGGCTCGATCTTACCGATGCGATAAGCAAAACCCATCTTGAAGTATTTTTCACCGTCTTTCCAACTGCCCATCAGCTTGCCATCGGCGGGATATTTGATGCTGCTCTTTTCCCGCTCCATAATCGCTGCGGCCATATCGGCTGGCATATTTCCTCTAGGGTAGAGATTGCAGGCACGAATCGTTTCATCTTGTTCCAGGCGGCTTAAATCCTGATTTTTGCCCGGCAAAAAACTGGCCTTGATGTACTGTTCTAACAGGCTACTGCTGCTATCAGCCGTTGCACTGGGAGACTGCACGCCCGCACAGCCCGCCGCCAAGAGGCTCACGCCGAAGAATAGGGAATATTTGTGATTCATGAATGGCTCCTTTGGTTTAACGCTTCATGCCAGGAATATCTAAGTTCGCGCCCTTGGCTTGTTGGCTGAGATAGGCAATCAAAGCCACGCTGACCGGCGAGCCGTAATCCAGATCGGGCAAGCGCATTTGCCAATGACAGTCCCACATGCGGCTTTGCAGGGTGCGCACCACGCCGTGAGAAACGCGATAAGTGGGCCAAGTTTTCATCGTGGCCTGTGCGTCTGCCGGTTTGTCTGCAAAATTACCCAATTCCTGTAGGCGTATCCGTTTGCCATCCAGCGCATGACAGGTGGCACAGGAGAAGTCCATCGGCCCATAACGGGTAAAAAACAACTTTTCACCTATGTCTCTGGCTTCTTTTTCTTTGGCATGGGCCAGCGGCGGATTGATCGGCATACCGTCAGATTGTGCGGCGACATACATGGTAATCGCTTCGATGTCGGTGTTAGACTCGTTGGCACGGTTGTCGGCAAACACCTTCTTTTTGACATCCGCTTCAGTGAAGCCCTGCAAAGTCACCATGCAAGTTACCAAGCGTGATTCCAAGTCTTGCACCTTATCAGTGTCGGCGAAATAACGCGGAAATTGCGCATAAGCTCCGGCCAATTTACCTGGCCCTAAGCCGAAATCGCATTGCTCCAAAGACACATTTTTCGGCCCGCGTGGGGTCTTGAACGAGGTCTCGCCCTGATCGATCACCAGCATTCCGGGATTGGCAAATTTATCTTGCAAAGCCGCACGGTATTCTGCCGCGCTTGCCTCATCTTCTGCGGCGGTGGCTACATGAGAGGCCGCCAATCCGGCACTCAAGCACAGGTACAACAGCTTTCTTCTAACCATCATCTCTCTCCAGTCGTGGTTATAGATATTTCTTGGTATGGCACGCAACAGAGGATGAATATCACTCTTCACTGGGTGGGTATTCATCTGGCTTGCCTACCTCGTTTTGGGATCAGGTACTAACGCCTAGTTATGACCGATATGGCGTGGATTGTCAATGCCAGGATGCGGCTCAGTTTATGCCTCAGCAGTTGCACCCAGTAGAGAGGACGCTATACTCTAATGCTTGCTCTCGCTAAGACACTGAGATTTATTGGTGAATCGTTGACTGATTGTTTTGCATGATCACAGATCAGGAGTTGTTCCATGTTGCACTATTCGTTTTATCAATTACGCTGGTCTGCTGCCTTTTTCACGTTACTATTTTTGACTCATTTAGCCAGCGCTGCGCCCGTTACCGATAGTTTTACTGACTCCCAAGGCTTAACCACGCTATATCGTTATTCTCTCAAAGCACAGTGGGATAAGCACACGCCGCGTGGTGCCCTGATCTATTTTCATGGCAATAATGACATCACTCAAACAGAAATTCTGGATATGTTTTTCTGGAGCGTAGAACAGCAGGCTTATCAAAGAGACCTGATTCCAATTGTGGTGACTTCTCCAAAAACACGCGATGACGGGATAACCCGTCATTGGTATAGCGAAGACAAGCAATTGATTCATGAACTATTACAGGGACATTTCAAACAAGCCTTTGCCCTGGATTTTAATCGCATACTCTTTTCTGGCGGATCACAAGGCACCTGTTTTCTACACGATTTTATGATGGCATATGGTGAACAATATGGAGGTGGATTTTATGGGGGATGTGGTTGTTACAACGCACCTAATCCAGTCTGGACACCCTCAGCCACTTTCAAAAATCGTTTTAAAGTCTTTGTTCATGCAACCACGGAAGACTTTTTATTTGAAACCAGTCAAAACGGCTACGCTTATTATAAATACACACTGGGCTTTGAAACCAGAGCCGACTTAAGCCGATCTGGTACACATTGCAGCGTTTCTCATGAAGTAGAAGGCACTGCCTACGATTGGTTATTAGGCTTAACTGACATACCAGACGTGCCTTTCCAAGCCCACTGGAAACGAATTGCTACCCTGGATAATCTTAAAGGCATGGTGATTGAGAAAACCGGAGATTTGCTGGTGCTGCAACAAACTGCGACGAATCAGGCCAGTCTGTGGCGTAGTCAAAATCAGGGACAGACTTGGGATTTGATTCAGCAATTTAACGATCAGGCTAAATCCTTGCAGGCGTCAGGTAACACCATCTGGGTTGGTTTGGCTTCTGGTTTATACAGTTCAGCCGATAAGGGAGTGTATTTTCAACTGATTTACTCTGATTTTTCAGGTGCTTATGCCGTTGATGCGGCGCATCGTTTATATGGCACAGGCCGCACTCCTTTAATGGTCAGCGATGATGCTGGAAAAAATTGGACTTATTTGAAAAATACTAACAATCATTTCTTGTTTACGTTTTTTCTGGAAGAGTATCTCACCACACTGAATCCCGATTTATTTGTGGCCAGCGGTGCTAACGATAATCTGCAATATGTCAGCACTAATCAAGGCCAGGATTGGCAGAGATTAAATGACACCGCCGACGGTGCGCCTTTTAGTGTGGCTGGGGATGGTACAACACTCTGGAGTTTAGCGGCTCAAAATTATTATTACCGCTTATTCAAATCCACTGATCAAGGAAACAGTTGGACGGCGGTGAATCTACCTGCCAGTATGAATGAATATTTTTATGGGGGTGCGCGAGTAGCGGTTTTGGATTCTGGAGAAATCTGGTTGTTTGGTGGAGGAAATTCAGCTTGGAATAGCCAAGATCAAGGACAAAGCTGGACACGCGTTTATGGCGCAGAAACCCTCAGTTATGGCAGTCTTTTTCCAGCACCCAATCAACAACTTTATGCCTCAAACGGTCACGGTATTTTCTCTTTGCTGCGACAACCAGAAGCCACCGTTACTCCTGAACTCACTGCTGGTGCTGATTGGCAAAGATTCACCCATTGGGCGGAAAGTACCTTTCCCCAGTTCTTTTCGGCCAATCACCAGCAAGACTTTAACAGCAGCGCTTATCTCGTGCGTTATTATGCCGATAGCGATATTTACTTGGGTTACAACGTGGCAGACCAACATGTATACGGCTACAGTCTGTCGTGGTTTGGGCCAAACTTACAAGATTTGGGATTATTGGCGGGGTATTTAATGCTGGCACAACAAACGGGTTTTTAAGGGTGTCAAGTTGTGACGGAACAGGCGTTTAGCTGCATTCCGTCACAATTAAACAGCTCAGAATCAGCCGTTAGCATTAATCTTCTTAATAAGTTCAGACATCACTGCGGCAGTCCTGTCGTTATCCACCTGACAAGTGCCCGCTTTTTCATGTCCACCACCTTCATATTGCAACATGAGTTCGCCAATATTGGTTTTTGAACTGCGGTTCAAAATAGAGGCACCCACCGCAAACACCGTTCTCTGCTGTTTTAATCCCCACATCACATGCATAGAAATATTGCATTCTGGATACAGTGCATAGATCATGAAACGGTTAGAGGCATAAATTTCTTCTTCACTGCGTAAATCAACCACCACCAGATTACCATGCACCCTCGCACATTTTTCAATCTGGTGCATGGAAGCTTTCTGATGCTCAAAATAGAGATCAATGCGCTCCTTCACATTCGGCATACTCAAGATATCAGCGATTGAATGATCTTTGCAATAATCAATCAAGGACATCATGAGTTCATGATTTGAAATTTGGAACTGCTTAAAACGCCCAAGACCAGTGCGTGGGTCCATGAGGTAATTCAGCAACACCCAGTCTTTTGGAAATAAAATCTCCTCCCGACTAAATTGTGCAGCATCCCCTTTGTCCACTGCTGCCATCATTTCTTGATTAATGGTAGGGAAGCGTTGGCTGCCACCAAAATGGTTGTACACCACCCGTGCGGCTGAGGGAGCGAGAGGATCAAGAATATAATTAGCGGGGCGTTCCCCAGTGTTTCTGAGTGCTTCACTGGCGTGATGGTCAAAGACTAAATAGGCACCAGGCACATAGGGTAGATTAGTGGTAATATCCGTCGCGGTGATTTCAATTTTACCATCCTGCATATCCTTCGGATGTACAAATTTGATTTCATCAATCATATTCAGTTCTTTTAGAAGAACTGCACAAGTCAGCCCATCAAAATCACTCCGTGTCACTAAACGATATTTTTGGGACATACTCTTTCCTCCAAGACTTTCTTCAAGAGGGGGGTCTATTTAGCGCCAGGGCGTGGGCCAAAACCTTGACCGATAGAAAAACACAGCCAATTGAAATCGTTGGATAACACCGCGTGCAGCGGTGTTATCCGGTTTTCATTATACCAGAGCAGGGATAAACATCCACAGGCCGGGGTTAGCGCACCAGGGCAATCGCATTAAAAGTTGGCATGAATTTTAATATTATAATGAAATCAATGAATTAAAATTAAATGGATTTTTGAAAGTATCTATAGCTAAATTATACCTTTCGTATGGATTTGAAACGCTAAAACCCGCATGGACAGGC
>Ga0066601_10000589_pt1 | contig 14337 bp, 13 predicted proteins | sample Medcelwee11metaG_FD_59487 | JGI IMG/M metagenome (GOLD analysis project Ga0066601, IMG submission 59487) | Freshwater pond sediment microbial communities from the University of Edinburgh, under environmental carbon perturbations - Medium... | ecosystem: Environmental > Aquatic > Freshwater >... | reverse complement strand
AACCCAAGGCGTTGCCATTGGGCTATGATATATTGCCACTTCGTGGCGTAAAGAAAATTTATCCGATTACAGCAAGAAACCTCACCTTCTTCCCGCTGAGGGCTTTCATGCCGTGGGGTTGTGTGGCGTCGAAATAAATACTGTCGCCTTCATTCAGCACCAGATCATTTCCGGCGATGTGCAGTTGCATGGTACCTTCGAGCACATAATTAAATTCCTGGCCAGCGTGCGAGTTAATTGTCACCGGCAACTCATTAGGCTCAACAGTGACCTCAAAGGGCTCCACCGCGGCATTCAGAAAACCTGAAGCCAGCGCCTGATATTTATAGGCCTTGCGACGTTCTACACTCACGCCGGTTCCTTTTCGTGTAACAAAATAAGCTGTAGCGTGAGCCTCATCTCCCGAAAAAAGGGCAGTTGTGGCAATACCGAAAGTTTGTGCTACCTGACAAATAAAACTGATGGGGATATCGCTGGTGCCGGATTCGTAACGTATAAAATCGGCTTCGGAAACGTCACATTTTTCAGCGGCCTGACCGACGGTCAGGTCCAGCGAATCGCGTAATCCGCGCAGACGTTCGGCAATTTGTTTGATTTGTGTGTTCATGGTATTGAATAATTACAATGCAGTAGACATCGGTTTTGTGTATTGCAAATGTAATAATTTTTCGAAAACAGACAAAGCTGTTTTTCATCATTGTTTAGGGGTTTGCAAAAATATAATATATGTACTTTGAAGAGGGAGTTGCTTCATCGTTCACTTTGTTCAACAAATGACATACAACCAAAAGCTGCCTCTGGCAGCGAGATAGTGCAAACCAATTATTGTTATGCAAAAAAGATTTTCAATGCCCCCCGCCTTTCGACATCACAACCACACCTCTCCACACAACATAAAGGTCGGTCATCAGCAGCTTCCAGGGACTATAATGCATATAGCGGTACACGTATTCATATTCATACACAGGTTTTCCGAACTCAGCGGTCCCCTTGCGTACATGTCCGTAGCCCAGTAATCCCCCGCGGATAAGTTTGCGGGTCACATTGCCCTGTTCCAGATCACGTTCATAGTGATGGATTGCCAGCGGACGCGGCCCAACAATGGACATATCGCCTCTTAACACCATCCAGAACTGAGGTATTTCATCGAGATAGAATTTTTTTACAATTCCACCCAGATGTGTTCTTGCTTCGGGCATCCATTCTTTTTTATAAGCATGCCAGTCGCCCTTTGCCTGTAATTCTTTATCGATATAGGAAGTTTTTATAAGGCGGATTTTCCATTTCTTAAATACTTTCCCGTGACTCACGGCATTGTAATAGAAAAACAACGGACCGCGGTTTTCAGGTATGATGATGCCTTCTATCCAGTTGGCAAGCAATAATAACAAAATGACAGGCAGACAACATATCAGGATGACAAACGCCACCAGCTTATCGAAAATTAATTTGGTAAACGGTACTTTCAGTGAATGATTCAGTTCAAACACTTCTTTGTATTTTTCTTTTATATCTTCTGTGGGAGGAGCATAGGGGAAGGCTTCTACAGGTTCGTTTTCTAAGTTTGTCATATCAAAATTTTCAGTTCTAATGATCGAGGTTTTTTTAACGGCACAAAAGTAATAAAAAAATAATTTAGCACCTAATCTAATTTTGATGTATAGTGATAAATATGGCATGCAACGTCGCTAAAATCTGACAACAATTACGCTCGACATGCCCCCCCGTTACATTTCATTCATATCATTGTAGTCTCAAATAAAATTCATATATTTGTAAGTGATAAAAATAAACACATTAATACCAATAAAACATGGAAAACGATAATATATTATCACTTATAAATAACTCTCCTCAGGAACTGATGACAGGGATTGCTACACGTGTAAAAGCAAGGCGGCTGGAATTGCGCTACACACAAAAGGAACTTGCTGCCAGGGCAGGCATTCCGTTGCCTACTTATCGCCGATTTGAGCGAAGTGGTGAAATTGCTTTGCGGGGATTAGTGATGCTGGGCATTGCGTTGGATGCTACAGCTGAGTTTCCGTCATTATTTTCCTCAAAATCTTATGCCAGTATCGACGATTTGTTACTTTCGGCCAGCAGGAAAGCTCAACGGGGAAAACGCAGGGAATAGCGTAATAAATTAAGTAAGGCAGTGAAAGAATAAGTAATAGTGAAGGTTATGAATGGAATAATAGACGGGAGAATTGACAATGTCGATGTTATTGATGTGCATCTGAATGGTGCTCGTATGGGCAGGTTAGCGCAAACGACCGACAGACTATGCGTATTTGAATACGACAACGCTTACGTGCAAACAGGATTCTCGGTATCTCCGCTTTTTCTTCCCTTACGACAAGGGGTATTCGTTGCCAAAGCCTCTCCTTTTGGAGGGAATTTCGGCGTTTTCGACGACAGTCTGCCTGATGGCTGGGGAAGTTTGTTGCTCGACCGTTATCTGAAGTCGAAAGGCATTGCAGCCTCCCGCTTGTCGGTATTGCAGCGCCTGGCACTGGTGGGTACCAATGGCCGTGGTGCGTTGGAGTATTATCCCGATAGCAGTATCAAGGCCGACGATGATATTTTGAACTTTGATAAACTGGCTGCTGAGGTCGAAAAAATATTAACGACAGGATATTCCGGCGAAGGCATGGAAACTCTTTTTCGACATGGTGGCAGTTCGGGAGGTGCCCGTCCGAAAGTATTTGTAACCATCGACGGGAAGGAATGGCTGGTTAAATTCAGGGCGGGGATTGACCCTCCGGAGGTGGGAAAAACTGAATACGATTACGCACAGCTAGCCGGTCAGTGTGGCATTAACATGCCTCAAACCCGCTTGTTCGAAAACAAGTATTTCGCGACAGAGCGTTTCGATCACAGTCCGCAGGGTAAAGTGCATACTATCAGTGCGGCCGGCTTGCTTCACGCCGACTACCGCATTCCTTCTCTCGACTATTCGGTATTGCTAAAGCTGTGCTTACATTTGACCAAAAACATGGAAGAAGTGAAGGCTTTGTTTCGTCAGATGGTTTTCAATGTAGTTATCTCGAACCGCGATGATCATGCAAAAAATTTTTCGTTTCAGTATGTCGGTAATCACTGGCAATTATCGCCTGCCTACGACCTTTTACCTTCGGCAGGTTTCAATGGATTTCATACTACCACCATCAACAACCAGGGCAATCCTACCTTGAAAGACTTATTGCAGGTGGGAGCCGAAGCCGGAATACCACAGAAACAAGCCCTGCAAATTATTGAAGAGATAGTTGAAACCTGTAAGAAAAGTGGGAAGGTGAAATATACGCTATAAGTTCAACATTCAATCAATTACATTCATTTGTGGTATAAAGCAATGATGAGAGACTGTTATTGTTGGCGAAGTGCAACGTGGCCATCTCCCCTTTAGTCCTGCATAGGCTTGTCACGTGATTCATAACGAGTGTTAGATATTGATAATAAATCAATTGAAGTTATTACGGCATGGATATGGCTTCTTGAATAGTTATAACCTATAATACGCTTTATACCACTTCGCAAAAGCACCTAAACCTTTTTTCAACGTAGTTTTTGGTCTATATTCAAATTCATTTTCAAGATCTGAAACATCACAATATGTCTCAAAAACATCACCTGGCTGCATAGGCAACATTTCTTTTCGCCCTTCTTTTCCAAGAGCAAGTTCAAGGGTTTCAATATAATCCAACAATCTTACAGGTGAAGCGCTACCGATATTGTAAATCATATAAGGGACATTTGAAGTTGCCGGATCCGGGTTCACAGAATTCCAGTTATCGCAAGCTGTTGCCGGTTTATTGATTACGCGAACTACTCCTTCAATTATATCATCAATATAGGTAAAATCACGTCCCATGTTTCCATAATTAAAAACCTTGATTGGCTTATCGTTCATGATGGCATCTGCAAAAAGCATGGGCGACATATCCGGCCTTCCCCACGGTCCGTAAACTGTAAAAAACCGCAGCCCAGTTGTAGGCAAATCGTATAATTTGCTGTATACGTGTGCCATTAACTCATTGCTTTTTTTTGTAGCTGCGTATAAACTCACCGGATGATTTACCGAATCATGAGTTGAAAACGGCATTTTCGCATTGAGTCCGTAAACGCTACTGGAACTCGCATAAACCAGATGTTTTATTTTATGTTTTCTCGAGCATTCTAAAATATTAGTAAATCCTACAATATTACTATTGATGTAGGCCATAGGATTTTCGAGTGAGTAACGTACGCCAGCCTGAGCTGCAAGATGGCAGACAAAATTGATATTCTTAGCTTTGAAGATATTCTCCAATCCATCAACATCTTCCAAACCCATCTGTACAAAAGAAAAATTCGCTGCAGTTTCACTTTTGATTAATTTGTGATATTGAATTTCATCTTTTGAAACCCCTAGGTTTTTCAGTCGGGCATATTTCAGATTAACATCATAATAATCATTAATATTATCCAATCCAATCACTTCCCATCCTTCTGAAAGCAACCTCTTTGAAAGATGATACCCTATAAAACCGGCAGCACCTGTAACTAAAATACAATTTTTCTGAATCATCTATTTACTATTCATGTATTCACGAACCGATAGAATCGTAAACAAATCCCAATTCCCTCAATTCCTTGTTATTATATATATTTCTTCCATCAATAACTAACGCTTTTTTCATCGAACGTTTAATCACTTCCCAACCCGGCATACGGAATTCTTTCCATTCTGTCACCAAAAGCAAAGCATCAGCATCATAAACAGCATCATATATATCTTTAGCATAGGTGATTTTGCCTATTGGAAGATCGGACATTAAACGTTGAATATTTTGTTGTGCCTCATGTATTGCTACTGGATCAAAAACCCTAATATTTGCACCCACCTCTAATAGTCGTTTTATCAACACCAATGATGTCGCTTCACGCATATCATCCGTATCTGGCTTGAATGACAAGCCCCATATAGCAATTGTTTTGTCTTTCAGCTCACCTCCATAATGATTATTCAACTTCTCAAACAGCACTGTTTTCTGATACGCATTCACTTCCTCAACAGCTTTTAATACCTGCATTTCATAACCGACTTTTTCAGCTGTATGAATCAGTGCTTTCACATCTTTTGGAAAACATGAACCTCCATAACCACAACCAGGATATAAAAATTTGCTACCAATACGTTGATCTGTCCCAATTCCTTTTCGTACCATATTTACATCTGCACCAAGCAATTCACACAAATTCGCCACATCATTCATAAAACTAATACGGGTGGCTAACATGGCATTAGCCGCATATTTTGTCATTTCGGCAGACGGTATATCCATGAAAATTACACGAAAGTTATTCAACATCAATGGTCTGTAAAGTCTCGTAAGTAGTTCTTTCGCTTTATCACTCTCTACCCCTATCACTACACGATCGGGACTCCTAAAATCATTGATTGCATCTCCTTCTTTCAGAAATTCCGGATTAGATGCCACATCAAAAGCAATACTTACTTGTCTCTTGTCCAGTTCCTCCTGTATCGCTTTCTTCACCAAAACCGCTGTGCCTACCGGTACCGTACTTTTCGTCACAAGCAGTTTATAGTTATTCATATAACGACCTACTGTCCGAGCTACTTCCAATACATATTTCAGGTCTGCACTACCATCTTCATCAGGGGGTGTTCCCACTGCACTGAAAACAACTTCCACATCATCTAACACGCCCCTAAGATTGGTCGTAAAATAAAGTCTTTCGGCATGAACATTTCGCAACACCATATCCTCCAATCCCGGTTCAAAAATAGGGATAACACCATTTTTGAGATTTTCTATCTTCTTGGCATCAATATCCACACAAGTTACATTGACTCCCATTTCGGCAAAACAAGCACCTGACACAAGTCCTACATAACCAGTTCCAACAATGGCAATTTTCATTTGTATTTATTATTATTCCAGAAAAAATATCATGTAATCTCGAGTAATTAAACTTAAAACAATTTTGCATAAGCATCGCAAATGAGTTCCCAACGATATCTCCTCCGAGCAATTTCACTCATATCTTGACCTATTTTCTTTTCTTCTTCCTCTTTAAGATTATTTATTATCCTCATGAGATCTTCACCGTTTTTAAAATATCTCGTTTTTCCCTCTGTCGTATATCGATTTGTAGGCACATCATATGCAATAACTGGCAATCCTAGATTCATCGCTTCAACTAATGATGGAGCAGTTCCACAAAACGAATGACTGTGTATATATAATCGGGCATTACTTCGTATAACATCTAACTCCTCTTGAATATATATTGCATCTTGTAAATGAATATTTGGTATATCAGAATACTTTTGTTTTAAATCTCTGCCATACTCAAATTTATCATAATTTGATATTAAAACAATTTTTCTCCTTGATGTTCTTGAATATGCCTCTAAAAGTAAATGTAAATTATTATCTGGTTGTGCTCTTGACACACTAACATCATATTCTTCATTCAAAAATGGGTATCTCTTAATTAATTCGGCAGTGTGATCAAGTTTTTTCGTATGATCACCACCATATTCAATTAAGCAACTTTCCTTTCCATACGTCTCTAAAATATATTCGCAGAAATATTGATTATCTGCAACAATTTTACTAGCATATTTGACGGCAATCCTTTCAGTTAATTTCAAATACCAAAGCACATAACGATTCCATTTATCACGTTTCCATTCCAATCCTCCAAAATTTATTACCGTATTAGTATTTTTTAAGGCCTTCAGAAAAGGTAAAATGACACATCCGGGAGTTCCTAAAATGAGTATTGTATCGTATTTAAACCAACATGATGTTATTGCAATAATGTCGTAAATGATACTCTGAAAACCATTTGCTTTAAATGGCAAATATTTTAATCGGCTCCCATTAAATATTTTCAATCGTTCACTTCTAGGCGTTTTTTGACAAAAAACTGTAAATATGTAATCTTCGTTTTTATTGCGTGTTAAATGATGAACCAATGTTTCAAAACCGCCATACCTTGGCGGTAATCCAACGGAACCTACAATAGCAACCTTCTTTTTGTTCTTCATTATTTTTTTAAAATTTATATATATGAATTGAAATCTATAGTATTATTAGGACAATCTCAGCTGCAAGTTAAGATACTTTTTTGCTGTAATTTCAAGTTTCATTCGTACAAAACGGGCAATAACTTTTGGGACCGTCCCATCGAGCCCGAAAAAAGTTATTTTAGTTTTATGCCGCAAAATGATAGATCTTCCCAGGGGTTTGACAATCCAATGATTAATATAACCAGTCGTTGTTATAGAACCTAAAATAATCATCCAATCCCTTCCACAAATTTAATTCATATTTGTACACATTCATAATATACGTTTTCACCAGTGTCCCATCCAAATTTAAAATATTCTCTCAACATCATCTTCAGCACTATTAATCAAAATTATAGTTTTACAGAATCAGTTTTGTTGGTTCATCCACCAAAAAAAATTGTCATATCATGAGAGAGAAAATTCATACGGTTTTCACTGGAATTGCCACAAAGGGCAAGGTAACTCTTGGCTGATTCTCTAGTTTTAAAATACATCGATTGATTATTAATGGCAAAGGAGGAATCCTTAGTTTTGTTATTACTCAGCAAAATGCAGAATATATTTAATTACCTCAATATATGCTTTTTATCAAAAAAACTATCTGGAAAATTATATGCCGACAGAGGTTATATTTCACAAGTACTCCAAGATATATTGTCTGTTGATGGAATTCATTTTCTTACCAAAATGAGAAATAATATGAAAGGAGGCGAAATACCTTTGCAGGAAAGAATCTATCTGCATAAAAGAGCCATTATTGGAACTGTCTATGATAAGTTCAAAAACAACCGCCAGATAGGACACACAAGGCATCTGTCATTTACAAATTTCATTTCAAATCTTGTGGCCTGACTGCTCGCTTACAGTTTTTTGACCAAGAAACCATCAATTAATGTTGAAATTGTTGATCAAAACCAACTAGTTCTATTTTAATTCTTATATCGAACTCACGTTAATTTAAGCTGATTTTACAAATAATTTTTATAATAATTCTCAATGTATTCTTTTAATGCAACTCTCCAATCACGCATCAAATTTGCTTTTCTAATTTTAAGTTTTCTATTATCCAGTCTTTCACAAGGTGGACGCTCTGCAAAATAAATATCTTTAAAATAATCACTGGTTACAATATTAATCTTTATTTCATCTTTAAGCCCAAGTATATTCAATAATTCTTCAGTCACTTCCAACCTACTTGTCTGTCCACCGCAAACCATATTGTAAAGTCCCCAGTATTCTTTTTCAATCAGGTATTTTACATTCTTTGCAAAATCCTGGGTATAAGTTGGTGTCCCATCTTTATCATTAACAATAAACAATTCCTTTTTGCCATCCTTGAGCTGTTTCATCAACTTCTGAATAAACTTCTTATCTTTTTTTGGGCCTGAACCCATCATCCAGCCGGCACGACATATCAGGTATCTTTTTGCATTTTCACACACAAAACGTTCACCCATATATTTTGAACGGGCATAAACCCCAAGAGGATTCGGTATATCCCAATCGTCGTACAATTCTTTTTTACCATCAAAAATACCGGCAGTACATATGTACAATAACGGAATATCCAATTCATTCGCAATATAAACCGCATTTTCAACTGACATCGTGTTTGTTCTATACGTTTCGTCTGCATTTTGCTCGCAAAACTCCAAATCGGTATATGCCCCTAAATGAAATAAGTAATCGGGTTTGAATGCAATAACATCTTTCCTGTAAGCATTTAAATCTCTGAAATCTAAAAACGACAACCAATCTTCGTTAACGTCTTTATCAGTACACTTAATTTCGTAATCATTTTTGAATTGGGTGTAAAAAGCTTCCCCAAGCATACCGCCGCAACCGGCAATGTAGATTTTCTTTTTCATATATTAACTTATACTTTTATAAATTGAAATTATTTTTTTTGCAACAGACTCTATATCTAATTTTTTCTGAATCAATACTTCGCGACTATTCACATCACCTAAAAAATTCAATGATTTATATACCAGCTCAGCCAATTCTTCAGCATTTTTTGTTTTAGCAACAAAGGATCCTTGAACTCCTTCTAATAATTCGTTTACATTCCCAACATCTGTGGCAACAACAGGGATATTACAAGCCATAGCTTCCTTTACAGAATTTGGCGAACCTTCAAAATCAGAAGTCAATAAATGTAAGCTGGCTGCGTTGAAATAATATGGAACTAAAGAACGTTCTGTGTTGATGAGTTTTAGTACTTCAATGTTTTTCAACTTGTATTTGTCTTTCAAAATTGCTATTACTTCCATAAATCTATCATATCGTTTTTGTTCCCTCACAAAATTAGAGCTAACAAACAATATATAACGTTTTTTCGTATCTAGATTCAATTTATTCAAACATTCTTTTTTATCAATAGGTTTAAAAAAATCGATATTTACTCCATTTGGTTGGTAAAAGACGACCTTATCATCAACAATGAGTGAATTATTTTTAAGTATTATTGCATTACAATTTTTCTTAATAAATCCATATAACTTCTTACCTTGTTCATTCAGAGGGTCGTTTTGATAGGATATGATAGTTTTAAACTTTCCAGATCGCCCACTCAACATCAAACAAACAGCGCTAAATGCATGATGACAATGTATTATGTCGTATTGTTTCTTTTTCAAAAATATTCTTAAACGAAATACTGATTTGACATATTCTATTTTACCTTTTTCTCTACCATTAATAAAGTATACTTCACTTTCTATACTCTCTTTTGTTAAGGAGTCTATTTGCTCCTTGACAAATATACCGAAGATCGGGAAATTAGGGGTTGGATAGTTATTTGTTATGTGAAGTACCTTCATATTAGACATTACAAATAAACTGAGTTAATTTTGATGACATATTTCTATAATTCAGATTTTCATTCATCCACTGAAAGGAATGTAATGATAACTTTTCCGACAACTGATCATCATTAATAAGTTTTTCAAAACCATTTACTATGTCATCAATATCTTCAGGATTTACTAACATTATATGTTCTTCGTTTTTTAAATACATTGGAATATCCCCAACCCTAGTCATTAGCACTGGCTTTCTGCATGCAAAGTACTCTCCTAATTTAGTGGGAAATCCAGCCTCAGCAGACACGCCATTAGGTCTTGTTAAGGCCAAAATCTGACATGAATTTAACAGTTCAGGAATTTTATGAAACGGGACTAGACCTGTAAACGTAACACCTTCACTAACCCCTAACCGGGCAACAAGTTCTTTAAGTTTTGGCAAAAGAGAATCCCCATTAATTACATCACCAATTATCAATAAATGTGTATTTGGATACTTCTTATTTAAAACACTGAAACTTTTAATCAAATCGGTTACTCCATCTTTTTTTGTTGGTGTACCAGTATAACCAATTGTAATTTTTCCTGATATAAAAGCTTTACTTCGCTCAACATGAAACATTTCAGGATCCATTAAATTTGGCAAAACAAAGATTGGCTTTTTTATGTTCAACTCTTTTTCAAGATAGTTCTTAAGGTAATGTGAGGCTGGAAAAAAGGCATCAGCATACCTTGTTAAATACCTCATTCCAAAATAGAAGTCATACCAATGAAATAAAGATAATAATCCGGCCCTAGGTTTTTCATAAAACTCAGGTAAAATTACAATCATTTTTTTTTTCAAGATCTTCTTCAGCAATATGAGCAATAATATCCTCGAAACATGGGTATTATAAGAAATAATAATATCATATTTATTCTTCCAATTTGACACTAACAAATACAAGGGAGTATAAAAAAAGCCAATTAATACATCTAATAATTTACCCATATAATTCATGGGATGTTTTGTGAAACCCAAATGTTTATATACCACATTCTCGATATATCCTCTTCTATCAGGTTTAGATTCTACATTATTACCATAAATGTTACCTGTTGGCAAAATTACCTCAACGAATATTTTTTCAGCTGATAACGCTAATGAGATATGCCGAAGCAAGTTTGCCGGAGCCCCCCCATAAGGGAAGTTCTCATAGGTAATTATCTCTATTCTTTTCATCTTAACTTACTTTTTCCAAACCGTTCTATTTACAAAATCAATATAACTAATTATTGCACGAACTACTTTAATAGAGAAATTATCTACATTGTAGTCATACACAATTTTTGTTGGTCTCTTTTCATAAGCAAATTGAGAAACTACAACATCAATAGATTGTAAAATTCTATCTTTTTTTAATCCTGTCATTATTAATGTCCCCTCATCCATCCCTTCTGGTCGTTCATGCGCTTGTCTGATGGTTATGGCAGGAAAATTCATAATTGAAGACTCCTCTGATATTGTACCACTATCAGAAATAACACAATATGCATTTTGTTGCATCTTATTATAATCAAAAAATCCAAGTGGTTTTAGAAACAGAATCAATGGATTTAAATCAGTCCGGTTAAGGTTCTCTAATTTAATCCTTGTTCGAGGATGAGTTGACACAATAACCGGATATTTATACTTATTGGCAATTGCATTCAATGAATCCAATAAATCATTGAAGTTTTCTTCGGAATCAACGTTTTCTTCCCTATGTGTACTTACAATAAAAAACTGCCCCTTAGTAAGACTTAACCTTTCCAGTACATTCGATGCCAAAATCTCTTTTGCATGGAAATTCAATATTTCTTTCATCGGAGAACCCGGCTTTATAATTGTATCCGGCTTTATCCCTTCTGCAAGCAAATATCTCCGAGCATGTTCTGTAAGCGGAAAATTTATATCACTTAAATGATCCAATACTTTTCTATTTAGCTCTTCCGGAACACGTTGATCAAAGCATCTATTTCCTGCTTCAAAATGGAAAACAGGTATTTTTCTTCTTTTGGCTGAAATTACAGCAAGACAACTATTGGTATCCCCATATAGTAAGACAGCGTCAGGATTTTCAATTTCAAAAATATCATCGGATTTGGCAATTACATTTCCAATCGTATGTGCAACATTTTTACCTGCTACATCAAGAAAATAATCCGGTTTCTTTACTCCTAAATTTTCAAAGAATATCTCATTAAGTTCATAATCATAATTCTGGCCAGTATGGACTAAAATATGATCAACATATTTTTCTAACTCTGCCATTACCCTACTCATTTTAATTATTTCAGGACGAGTCCCGACAATAGTCATTATTTTCATAATTGTTACAAATTATATTAATTTATATTGATTTAACCTATTTCTGAATAAAAAATTTTACTTAAAGCCAACTCAGACATCATTTCTTTCCAGGTAGGCACAACCAAATTGATCGCTTTATTTAATTTAGAGGCATTCAATGTTGGATTATGAACATGTTTTAAATCAGGTATGATGTCAACATTAACATTAAATGCTTCTCTGGCCAAAGAAAGCAATTCGAATTTTGATATTGGGTTTTCAGGTGCTAAATGATATAATCCTGATAAATTTGGATAAGATGATATTATTTGTTTCACAACATTGGCCATAAATATTGTTGAAACACCTGAATAATACGTATTTTTGAACCCTTTAATCTGTTTTCCTTCCTGAGCAAGAAACCAGTCAAGCAATTCTGTCTTATCGAATAATTCTTGCCCGATAAATGAAGAACGAATTGTTAAGGTATGATTATAGTTTATTTCGCCCATTGCTTTAGTTTTTCCATAAAGATCATTTGCCGTCGTTTGATCTTCTTCAGTATAATTCCCAACTTTCCCATCAAAAACACAATCAGTACTAAAATGGATTATTCTTTTATTGTTAATTTCAGCCCACTGCGCTAGTTCATGTGGAAATAACGAATTAGCTCTTATCACTTCAACAGTATTATCCTTACTAATCTTTCGTTTGGTAATACCAACACAATTTAATATAACATCAGGATTGATTGCTTGAAAAACTCCTACTAAAACTTCAAAACGAGTTATATCAATTTTTTCAATTACATTATTCCCAGAGAACAGCAGTTTGTTACCGTAATGCTCCTTTCCTTTATGAAGAGTCCCATATACTTCAAAAAATGGTGACAATTCTTGAAAAATCTTGTGACCTATCAGGCCAGATACTCCTAAAATTAATATACGCATGTTTAATTTTCTTGTGAATTATTATTTGTCAGTAAATTATTGTACAACATATTTAATAAGCAATTTTTTTAAACCAAAAAGTTGCATTTACTTATTGAATTTTTATCATATGTATTTATCAACGAACGAACATATGATGCTTATAAAATCTATTCAAAATTCCGTGCAATTTCTTCACCAAGAATATCTTTTCTTATTAATGGTAGTTTGAGCAATAATTCCTGCATTGTCTTTACATCCAAACGTTGAGTGTTGTGTGAGTGATAATCATCATAATGAGATATCTTTTCTTCACCTTCAATAAAGTATTTATCGTAATTTAAATCCCGGCTATCACATGGAATACGGTAATAGGTACCCATATCTTTATTTTTCGCCATCTCTTCTCTGGTCACCAATGTTTCATACAGTTTTTCTCCGTGTCTTGTACCTATTATTCTAACTGGAATATCTCTTTTATACAATTCAACAAGAGCTTTTGCTAATACATCCAATGTGGCTGCAGGTGCTTTTTGAACAAATAAATCACCATTTTTACCATGAATAAATGCATACAACACCAAATCGACAGCATCTTCAAGTGTCATCATAAAGCGAGTCATGTTGGGATCAGTGATGGTAATTTCCTTTCCTAATTTGATTTGATTTACCCAAAGTGGAATAACAGAGCCCCGGCTTCCCATTACATTTCCGTAGCGGGTACAACAAATAGTGGTTATTGCATCTTCTCCCAAAGTACGAGCTTTGGCGATGGCCACTTTTTCCATCATGGCCTTACTTATTCCCATTGCGTTGATAGGGTAGGCAGCTTTATCTGTACTTAGCACCACTACGTTTTTTACTCTATGCTGAATAGCAGAGTCCAGCACATTCTCTGTACCTAACACATTTGTTCGAACAGCTTGAATGGGAAAAAATTCACACGATGGCACTTGCTTCAATGCAGCGGCATGAAACACATAATCGACACCTATCATGGCTTCATCCACACTGCGTTTGTCACGGACATCCCCAATATAGAATTTTACCTTTGGGTTGTTTAACTGGTGACGCATGTCATCTTGTTTTTTCTCATCACGACTGAATATGCGGATTTCTTTAAATCTATCATCATTAATAAAGCGACGAAGAACTGCATTACCAAATGAGCCGGTTCCGCCGGTGATGAGGAGTGTGTTATTTGTT